>Ga0209726_10001143_pt1 | contig 44330 bp, 30 predicted proteins | sample Subgrocontami54m_FD_187453 | JGI IMG/M metagenome (GOLD analysis project Ga0209726, IMG submission 187453) | Subsurface groundwater microbial communities from S. Glens Falls, New York, USA - GMW46 contaminated, 5.4 m (SPAdes) (version 3) | ecosystem: Environmental > Aquatic > Deep subsurface >...
TCCAACTCGAGACTGTAGCGAGAAGGTCGGGAAGGCCCCGAAGGGGCCGATAGAATGTAGCCCAGGCCGCAGGCCTGGGAAACAGCGTTGAGCCTGGTTCGGAGCCCCGAAGGGGCGACAGAACGCGCGTTCTGTCGCCCCTTCGGGGCTCCGACGCCTCCCGACGCTGGATCCAGGGCCTGACGGCCCTGGCTACATTCTCTCGGCCCCTTCGGGGCCTGTTCGATAGGATGCCTAACTTCTGTCCTGCAGTCCCGGATCGGATAGGTCATTCCGTGACGGGCCCTTACCGTGGATCGGTCGAGTAGTAGTACGCGCCGATGAGCCAGCAGACAAGCGGCACGCTGTAGGCGCCCAAGGCCTCGGCGCCCGATGAGGCCGTCTTCGCAACGTTCACGGCCCCGAGCGCGAACAGGCTCCCGACGAGGAGGAACAGCTTTCCCCTCCGACGGCGGTCGTCTATCCTGGCTCTCCGCACTTCCTCCGGGCTGGGTGTGTCGTCAGGCATCCCACGCCTCCTTCCCCTGGCTCGAACCCACGGCGACTCGGAGCACGTCTCGCGCCGCTTCGCACGACGCACGCTCCCACGTCGAGATCGCGGCCAGCGGCGCATCGTGGCGCAGCTCTATGACGAGCTCCCATGCGCTCTGCGGGACGCTCTTGCCACCGAAGTGGACGTGGACGCCGAACGGAGCGGTGAGGGCCGCAAGGGCGTTCAGCGGCGACTCCTCGAAGACCTCCACGACGCTCTCTTGGGTCTCGATCGCGGTCACGTCCGAGGGATCGATGTCGGCAATCCTCCTGGACCAGAAGGGGTACGCCGCTCGAACCTCGAGCCAGCCCCTCTCGTCAAGCCGGACGGTCCTGCCGCCGTTGAAGGTCGAGAGGAACATCGTCGCGGGGATCGCCCAGAAGAAGAGGGCGGCGCCCGGCTGCTTCAACAGGAGCATTGGCAGGGAGATGAACGACAGCCCGATGGCGAGAACGACCGCCATGCGTCTTTTCTCGGCCCGCGGGGCTCGAATCAGCCTGCTGCTCGTGGGAACGATGCGCAGAAACGGCTCGGGTTTCGGGCCCTTCGGCATGCTCGACGCGGCTCCTACCGGCCACCCAGAGTAGGGTAGCCCAGGAGGGCGAGGATCGCGAGGACCATCACCCTAAACGGGGCGCGGTAGGCGGACGGGCTGAAGGTCAGCACCCCGTCGAGATCCCGGGGAACGCCTCCGATAAACCGCGCTTGCCGCCCCCCCGACGCGAAGGGGGAGATCGACGCCTCGACCGAGTGCCTTCCGCCGCTCTCTGCGCGGCGGAAGGTCGCGGTCTTGGACACGAGGAGGAGGCGTGGTCGCCCGTCGCTCACCATGTTCCATTTGACCGAGGGAACTGAAAGGGGAAATAATAGCGGTAGTCACATGGGAAGTGGAGTCCAGGATGCGATGGAGGGTCGCCGATACCGGAGATCAGACCCTCGCAGCAGGAAGGCATCGTCATGAGCACGAAGACAGCGCCCAAGCCCTCGCCCAGGAAGACCGTCGGTCCCGCCCACATGCTGCAGAGGGCAGTCCAGGTCGGCGACGTCGTAGCAGCCCTCCGTCCGTTCGGAATCAAGCAGCGGACGCTGGCGCAGGCGACTGGCGTGTCCGTGAAGACCATTCGCAACTGGAAGAAGACCTCGGCGATCCGCGAGCGGAACGAAGATCGCCTGCGCGATGTCCGCGACCTCGTGCTGATCCTCCTCCATGCCCTGACTCCTCGCGGGGTCGGACAGTGGTTCAACGCCCACAACCGTCTGCTTCAGGGGAGGCGCCCCGTCGAGGCCCTGGCAGGCGGAGACGTGAAGGCGGTCCGCGAGGCCGCAAACGCGTACGTCGAGGGGGCCTACGTGTAGTCCCGATCGCGAGGCTCACCTCGGGCGATGGCATCCCAGGCGTAACGCCCCGTGCTTTCAGTGGTCCAGTCTGGCACCAGGGCGACCCCGTCTACGGTCTGCTGAGCTTCCAGGATCCCGCGGCCAGCGTCGGAAGATATCATCGGGCCGGCGACCCGGGAACCTGGTACTCCTCCACCACGGCTCGGGCTGCCTGGGCGGAGTTCTTCCGGCGTCAGCCCCCCGAACTGGACCCCTTCCAGGCGACGCTTCGGATGGGGAGGGCGCGCATCAGAAGCCTCGAGGTGCTGGACCTCTCTGACCAGAGTGTTCGGCGGGGACTCGGGGTCGCGGAGGCTGATCTTGGGTCACCTGCCCTTGACCTGTGCCAGGAGATCGGCCAGAGGGCCCACGCCGCGGGATTCGAGGGGATCTATGCGCCGTCCGCCGCGCTCGATGGGGAATTCGCCGTCGTGGTCTTCAAGCACGGCGTCCCGAAAATCACGGAGGAGTCCTCGCGAGTATTGCGACCGCCCAGGACGATGAGGAAGCACCTCCGCAGCATCTCTCGACGGACTCCGTAGGCGGCCGATCGCGCCCGCGCGTTCCACGGCGGAACCGCTACCGTCGTGGCGGAACGATGGCGGTCTTGGAGAGGAATGTCGTCGCCTGCGGCTCGTTCAGCTTGACGTGGATCGTCCGCCCGACGAGCGCGTCCGACGCGGGGAACCTGTAGGTCTTCGACCACGGCTCGCTGCCCACTTCGAGCATCCCCGTCACGTCGGTCTGCACCGGGAACCCCTCGCCCATCCCCAGCGAGACGACGTACGAGGCGCGGCGGTTGCCGTTCTCCAGCCGGACCAGCACCTCGAGGGCCTTGGCCGTCCAACTCGGCACGACGTCGAGCTTCGCATTGCTCTCCGACTCCACGTGCATCTGCAAGTCTGCCTGCAGCCCGTCGTAGTCCTTCCCGGCGCGGATGGACAGGACCACCTGGAACCGGACCATGCCGAGGTTCTGGGACTCCGGCACCAGCAGCGGGACCTCCAACTCCGCCTCCCCGCCGGGCGGGACCTCCTTCCACGTCAGGGTCGAAGCCTCCCAATGCTCCGGGTACACGATGGCGAGGTCCTTGATGGTCAGAGCCTTGAGGAAGTGATTCGTGAAGCGGAGGAGGACCTTCTGCGGGCTGCTCTCGGAGAACACGACCGGCGGATCGAACTTGAATGTCCTGAGTGTGTCGAACAGGCACCCGTCGATGTCGTAGAGCAGGACCGGCTCCCGCGCCAGCGCCACCCGGCGGACCCCGTCCTCGCCCGGAGCGAGCGGGAGGACGCGACCGTCCACGCGGAGCGCCTTCACGTCGTGTCCCAGGTGGAGGGGCACGTCGATCGCCGGCCCCCCGTCCACAAGCCACGCGAGGACCACCGTCCTGTCCCCGCTGCGGAACACGAGCTGCTCGATCTCCCGTTCGGGCTCGCCCTTCGACCTGGGGTACGCGATGGCCCTCTGCCCCTTCATGTCCAGCGGCTCCATCGCCGCAAGCGCATTGTGCAGCGTCCAGAGCGCCCCCTGGAGCGGGGTCGGCGTCCCCTCGAGGTCGAACAGCCCCGCCCGGTACGAGAGGAGCGGCGTCACCGAGAGCCTCCGGATCTTCCTGTGCGTCGCGAGCCCCGCCAGCCGCCACAGCGCGGACGCCTGCTCGGGGAACGACTGGCTCCCCTCGCCCGTCGCCAGCTCTCCGAGGCCGATCGTCACCGAGCCCGCCTCGGGGCGAAGCGCGACCTCGTCGAGGAGGACTTTCGCCTTCTCCAGGTCCAGGTCCCCAGGCAGGTAGAAGTCGATCCCGCGCAGCGTCTTCGCCGTCGCGAGCTGCGCCACGCCGTTCTTCGCGTCCCCGATCGGCAGCGGCACCGTCATACCGACGTTCGGGAGGCTCTTCGCGAGCATCTCGCCGATCGGCCGCGCGAGGTTGTCCAGCCCCTGGCGCCCCTCGAACCCGCGGTCGTCCGTCCCCCCCAGCCGCCACTCCTGGATCGTCTCGCGGTAGCGCGAGAACGTGGCTTGGAGCAACGGGCCCCACGAGGCCTGCGACCCCGAGAGGAACTGGGCCATCCCCGAACTCGAGGTCCCCTCGGGGAGGGACTCCGCCGGCGGCGTCGTGAGCGACCCGCTGACCGACAGGTCCGATCGCGTCAACCGGTAGAGCAGCTCGTCCGTCGCCCCGCTCCGCCCGAGTTCCGCCTCCCGCTCCGGCGAGCCCATCCAGAGGAGCACGCGGGCGCGTCCCAGGCGGAGCGCGGCCAGGCGGTCCACGATCTCGAGGTCCGTCTCCGGCTTCAGCTCGACGCCCCACTCGCTCCCGAGCGGAGGGACCAGGAAGGCGTCCGGGGGGACGAAGAACCCCACCCGGCGCCGCGCGACATCCTCGCCGTCCCGGCGCAGCGAGAAGACCAGCTCCAGGTACCCCGTCGACATCCCCTCGATGCGGTACCGCGCCTGAAAGCCCCGCGATCCGCCGACGTGCACGGCGTGGCGCGCCCCAGCAAGCTGGCCCTGCCCGTCCTCGCCCGCGCCCACGCGGAGGACCCGCTCCACGCCCTCCTCGAGGGAGAGCGGGACGTCGCGGCCGTCGTACTCGTGCGCCGACAGGGTCAGCTCGTACTCGCCGACCTCCAGGTCCTCGCAGGTCGCCTCGATCCGCGCCGCCTGCCCCTCGCGCACCACGAACCCCCGCCGTTCGAGGTCCGCGATGCGGATGCGGATCTCCTCGCGCCAGGCCAGGTCGTCGAACCACGCCGAGCCCGACAGGTCGCTCCCCTCGATGTGGAGGCCGAACCGCACGAAGCGCGCCTCCGACGGGACCGACTCGAACCTCGTGTCGAGGAGCGTCCACGCACGCGTGCCGCCGATGGCGTCGGTCTTTTGCGGCGGGGCGAGCGGCGCGCCGAGGCGATCGAGCCACTGGATCGTCGCGAAGGCGCGCGAGGCCGTGAGCCCCTCCGTCTTCGCCCAGACGGAGAACGAGTACCCCTTCCGCGGGTCGACGCGCGAGAGGAGGGGGCTCGGGACCGCGCTCACGAGCGCGACGTTCCCGCCGTGGGTCGCCAGGTGGACGGCGTGCTTCGCCTCGCGCACGTTCGCGGCGTCCTCGACGAGCTCGATCGGGTTGTACAGCGGATGCGAGCGGTTGTCGGAGTAGCGGTACCACCCGTCGGGGAGCCCGTCGGCGTTGAGGTCGTCCTCGAAGCCGTCGACGTAGTCGCCAGCGACGGCGGGGAGGGCGAGGGTCAGGATGAGCAGGAGGCGCAGCATCTCTTCTACTGAGTATATCGACCCGCCGGGCGCCCGCCCTCTACGCGAAGGTGTCGAGGACCTGCCCCGGGGGCGGCTGAGTCTCCCTCGGGCGGTCGTTGGCGCGGCGGGCCTGGGTACGACGGGCGGCTGCGACGTCCGCGGATCGGTCGTCGGCCGCGCCGGCGTCGCGCGCGGCTCTCTCGCGAGCCGGGGCGTTCGCGTCCGCCGGGGCCTGCTGCTGCGCCCTGCGGATGTCCTGGTTCTGACGCGCCCGCACGGCCTGCTGCCGGAAGTTGGTGGGGGGCCGGCTGTTGGAAGGAGTGATTGCCTCGGCCATCCCTCTGCCTCCATGAACGCCTGAATCATACCATTGGCTCGCTGGCGAGGCAATACGCCGGACCCCCGATTGACCCGTCTCAGGGCCGCTGGTATACTCCGACCCGCACCGAGCCAGGGAGGAGAGGGGCCGTGGAGGCGACCTGCCCGACGAACGAGGTTCTCGAGGGATACGTCAGGCAGACCCTCCCCGACGAGGAGTCGGACCGGTGGCGACCGCACCTCGTCGGCTGCCGGGCCTGCCAGGCCTCGCTCGGCCGCATCCACCTCGAGGCGTTCGGCAGGGACCGTCGCCGCAGGCACCGCGCCGGACGAGGCGGACCCCGTTGGATGCGCACGATGGTCACGTGGCAGGTCGTCGCGGTCGTGCTCGCGATCGGCATCCTCGCCGCCGGGGCCGTCGGCGTGTTCTTCCTCATCGGGGGGAAGTAGGGGACATGAACCGTCGACCCCACCACCGCGCGCTCGCGACGGCCGCCCTGGTCGGCGTCCTCCTGCTCCCCGGGTGCGCGAGCGTCCACACGGTCGAGGGGGAGGTCGACACGCTCGCGTTCTCCCCCGTCCTGGGCCTCGGACTCCTCGCGGGCTGCGTCCTCCTCCTCGTCCCCGGCGTCTACTTCCTCTTCACCCCGGCTCACCCCGGGGCCGCGAGGGGGCCACGGAAGGGGGGAGGCGTCCTCCTCCTCCTCATCGGCCTCGCGCTCGGCGTGGCCGGCGTGTGGAGGCTCTCCTGGCGGATCGACCTGCACCCTGACCGGATCGTGCTGAGGAGCATCTTCGGCCACGTCGCCATCCAGTACGGCGAGGTCCAGGAGGTGAAGGTCCGCGAGTACCAGAATCGTTGGAGGCCCGGGACGCTCTGGGTGACCATCGTCCTCGTGCGGACCGACGGGACCGAGGAGAGCCTCCCGTACACGACGCTCTCTCGGGACCACCAGAAGTACCTGGAGGACGTCCTCTCGGCCCACCACGGGGACCGTCGGGGGAGCGACGACGGCCCGGTCGTCTCCGGCGGGAATGAGAACGTGCCGCCCGTCGTCGACGTCGGCATGGAGTCGCGCCCGTCGGTCGAGTGGCCCATGCTCTCGACGGACCGGCTCGCCTTCTGCACGGTCTGCGGCCAGAAGAAGCGGCTGGACGGCGTGCAGCTCCCCAGCTTCACCTGCTCGAAGTGCAACCGGCGGATCGAGCTGAGGTACTACGCGCCGCCCAAGCTCGCCTACCGCGGCCTGAGCGGCGGGAAGGCCCTCCTCGAGAAGGACGGTGTCGAGTTCAGCTCCGGATTCGGCGAGGAGACCATTCCGGGGACCGGGATCCTGAACGAGGGGTACCGGAACCAGGAGAAGACGCTCATCCTCTCGAAGGTCGAGAAGGTCGGTTTCACCGACTACCGCAAGGACCCGCCCGAGGAGGTCGTCCGCGACGTGAAGCTCCAGTGGGAGCTGACGAGGGAGTGATCGGAGAAATCGTCAACTCGCGCTATCAGGTCCTCGAGGCCCTTCCGGACGACGGCTGGGGGGAGGCCTTCCTCGCGGAGGACTCGCTCGGGGGAGGCCCGCTCGTCCTGCGCGTGGTCCGCGAGGACGCGGACCTGTCCCCCGAAGCGCGGGGCGCGAAGGGGGAGCGGATCCAGCACCTGCGCCGCGGGTTCCGTGCGCGCGCGGCAATGAGGCACCCGGGGCTCGCCCAGGCGTTCGAGACGGGCGGGGTGGTCGGGACGCAGGACCAGTTCTTCACGAGCGAGCACATCGACGGACCGGACCTGTTCGCCGCGAGCGAGGGGTGGGACGAGGCGCGGATCGCGGCGACCGCGGCGCAGCTCCTGCGCGCGATCGCCTTCCTGCACGGCCGCGGCGTCGTCGGGATCGACCTGCGGTGCGAGTCGATCCGCGTCGTCGGCGCAGAGGCCAGGCTCCTCGACGTGGGCCTCTCCGCGCGGGACCGCGACGTGGAAGGCGTCCCGGTGCGCGGGCCGCTCGGGCCGCCCGCGCCGGAGCGGCTGCTCGACGGACCCGAGGACCCGCGGAGCGACCTGTGGACCCTCGGCGTGTCGCTCTACCGCATCGTCGAGCGTCGCGTGCCGTTCGAGGGGGAGGGGCTCGCGCTGTTGCGGGCGATCGCGGGCTCCGATCCGCCCCCGTTGAAAGCGGCCTCGCCCGCGCTGTCGCAGTTCGTCCTGCGCCTCCTCGCGAGGGCCCCCGCGGCGAGGCCGTCGAGCGCGAACGAGGCGATCCGCCTCCTTTCCAGCCTGACCGGGCTGGAGTACGAAGTGGAGCGCGAGGCCGGCGCCCTCGTGGAGGTGCCCGAGGACGCCGCCGCGTCGCTGGCCGCGCCACTCGAGCACGCGCAGGCGGCCCTCCGCGACGCCCTGGGGGGGAAGCGCGACGCGACGCCGCTGCTCGTGGTGCGCGGCGAGGCGGGCTCCGGAAAATCGCGCCTCGTTGCCGAGCTCCGCCTGGCGGCGAGGCTCGGCGGGGCGAGGGTGCTGCAGGGAGCATGCATCGACGGCGCGGATTCGCCCCTGGGGCCGTTCGCGGCAATCGGGGAGGCCGCCGCGACCATGCAGGGCTCCCCATGGAGAATGCAGACCGACCTCTCCAAGGAGCCGCAGCATACGATTCGCGCCGCACGGCGCGGCGAGGCGGACCCCGTCTTCGGGAGCGCAGCGGAGGAGGACTGCCTGCGCGCGGCGCACCGCCTTTCGACCCTCCTCGTGGACGCCTCCCGACAGACGCCGCTCCTCGTGGTGATAGAGGACGCGCAGTGGGCCGACGACGCGACGATTTTCTCCATTCACCATCTCGCACGCACCCTCGGCATCGCCCGGCAGGAGTCGGACGGCGCCCGCCCGCCGAGAATGCTCGTCGTGGCCGCGACCCGGGCCGAGTCCTTCGACGGGGCCAGGAGCGAGGTCCTCCGCCTCGACGCCTCCCCACCGGCGATCGACCGCGAGCGGGAGCGCCTCCGCGGCCTGCCGCGACCGGAGCGGCACGTCTTCGATCTCATGGCCACCCTCCGTGCGCAGGCCACCATCGACCTCATGGCGCGCGCGAGCGGCCTCGAGGCCGACGTCGTGTACGACCTCCTCTCTTCCTTGGTCACGCGCGGAGTCCTGGCGCGATGCGGTGTCGCGTACCAGGTCGCGCGCCACGCCGCGAGGGAAGCGGCCTATGCCGACCTCGACCCGAAGAGGCGGGAGGCGCTGCACCGGGTCGTCGCGGCGGCGCTGGAGGCCTTCCACGGAGGGGACCCAGAGCTCGCGGAGCACTTCGACCGCGGGGGGCAGGCGGACCGCGCCGTCGAGGCGTATCTCCGCGCTGCGCGCGCCGCGAGCTGCGGCGCGAATCCCGGCCGAGCGCTCGCCTTCGCCCGACGTGCGCTGGAGTTGGCGCACTCCGTCCCTGCGCAGCGCAAGCGAGCCTTGGAGGCCCTCGCCGAGGTTGAGGCCTGGTGTGGCAACCTGCGCTCCGCTGTGGGACGCTTCGAGGAGGCGGCGAAGGACCCCCAAGTGGGTCCCGCCGGCCAGCAAGCTGGCGTTGCCGGCGTTTCGCTCGCCCCCACCGACCGCGTCCGCGTCCTGAGGAAGCTCGCTGAAACGGCCCTCGAGGCGCGCGACCTGGAGCGCGCCTTCGCCGCCGCCTCGGAGGCTTTCGCCCTGCTGGACATGGCGACGGGCCCGGGGGAGCAGGCGGCGATCGTCGCGGTGCGCGTTTCGACGTTCGTGGCGCGAGGCGAGGCCGACACGGTGATTTCGGGGGCGCGCAAGATGCTCGACCAGCTCCCGAAGGGCGCAGCGGACATGGGGACGCTCGCGCTCCGCACCGCCCTCGCGAAGGCGTACTCCGCGAAGGGGGATCGCGCGCGAGCCGTCTCGGAGCTGGAGGGCTGCCTGACCTGGGCCCGCAAGCAGTCGGACGGGGGAGCCTCGCTCGGCGCCATCCTCTTGGAGCTGGCCGACGTCCACGCCTTGGCGCGTGAGCGGGTGCGGGCCCTTCAGTGCCTCGCGGAGGCCCTCGAAGCCGCGGGACGGTCGCAGGACCTCCCTGCGATGTGGCGGGTCCACGTCGCGACGATCGGCCTGCACGCGCGGCTGGGCTCGCCCGACCTGGCAAGCGTTCATCTCAAGGAGGCCGAGCGGCTCGCCCGGCGGATCGGGAGTCCCCAGGCGCTCGGGTATGTGCACGGCGCGCTCGGAGCGATCGCGCTGGAGGCGGACAAGCCCGAGGTGGCCCTCGGGCACTTCCAGAGGGCGGTCGAGGTCGCCCACGCGGCCGGCGCCGCCGGCCAGGAGGCGCGGTACCTCGCAAACGTCGGCGTGGCGCTCTGGCGCCTCGGGAGACACGAGGATGCGGAGCGCGCGCTGCGCGCGGGCGAGGAGGCAGGCACGACGGCGAAGGAGTGGCACGCGGCCGTACGCTGCCATGCGAAACTCGCCGAGATGTTGATCTCCATCGGAATGCTGTCGGACGCCGCCATGGCGGCGAATCGCGCGGCGACCATCGCGAACCGCGAGGGAATGGCGACGGAATGGGCGTGCGCCACGGGGCTGCTCGCCGAGGCCTGCCTCCTCATGGGACAAGAGGACGAGGCCGAGGTGGAAGCCGAAAAGGCCGCGGCCGTGTTGCGCAAGGCGAACGCCACGACACATCTCTGCGCGGTGCTCTCGATCCTCGCACGTGCCCACGCGGAGACGGGGCGCCACGAACAGGCCCTCGCCGCGGCGGACGAGGCTCTTCGACGGCTCGATCGGGTGCTGGCCCCGGAGCTGCGCGCGGACTGCCTTGTCGCGAAGGCGCGTGTGCTCCTCTCTCGCGCCGCGGCGTCCCCTGCGGAAAAGCGCGGCGAGTTCGTCGCGCAGGCCCTGCCGCTCGCCCGCGAGGCGGTGCAGATCACCGCACAGCGTGGGCGCGCCTGGCCCGCGCTCCTCGTCCTCGCTCAGGTCCGAGCGGCGCAGCGCGACATGGCCGCGGCGCGGGAGCATGCGGTCCGCGCCGCCGCGGTGTGCCGCGAGGAGGCCTCGAAGCTCTCCCCGCGGCTGGCGGAGGCGTTTCTCGCGCGGCGGGATGTGCGGGAGACCCTCGACCTCGCTACGGCGCTCGCCGAGACCGCCCCCGCGGCGGGACTCACGAGCGACGAACGGGCGCGGTTCCTGGAGCTCCTCCGCGTCACAAGGGACCTGACCCGCGAGCGCGACCTCGAGACGCTCCTTCGGAGCATCACCGACAACGTGATCCGCCTGTTTCGCGCCGATCGGGGCCTCCTCATCCTCGCCGACGACGGGCAGCTACGCTGCAAGGTGGCGCGGACCTGCGACGGGCAGGGCGTTCCCTTCTCCGAGGCGCGCGTCGACGACGGCGTCGTCGACGCGGTCCTCCGAGGAGGGACCCCGGTCGTCGCGCGCGACGGAGGCGGCCGCGCCGTCGCCTGCCTGCCGCTCACGGTCCACGAGCGCGCCCTCGGAGTCCTGTACCTGGAGGGGGAGACGTTCGCGGAGGCGGACCTGGAGGTGATGTCGGCCTTCGCCAGCGGCGCGGCGATTGCGATCGAGAGCGCGAACCTCTACAGCCAGACGATCGTCGACGACTTCACGGGGTTGAAGTCGCACCGCTACTTCATGCTCCGCCTCCGCGAGGAGGTGCGGCGCGCGCGGAGGCTCGAACGGCCCGTGGCCCTCGTCCACATCGACGTCGACCGCCTGAAGCTCGTGAACGACATCCACGGCCCCGACGGGGGGAATACCGTGATCCTCGGCGTCGCGCAGATCCTCGCGGACCTCCTGCGGCAGGACGACACGATGGTCGTCGCGCCGAAGCGCGTGGGGGGAGAGAAGGTCGTGGGCCGCATCGAGGGGGGGAAGTTCGAGATGCTCCTCCCCGACACCGACTCCGCGGGCGCGGCGGCGATGGCGGACCGCGTCCTCGAGCGGGTGCGGGCGATCGCCTTCTCGATGGGAAAGGCGGCGGACGCGCCCAAGGCGCTCGTCACGGCGAGCGCGGGGGTGGCCGCCTTTCCGGTGGACGCCCCGGAGGCGGAGCAGCTCGCGCTCAAGGCCGGCGAGGCCCTCTACACGGCGAAGCGGAACGGGCGCGACCGCGTCTTCGCCTACGGCATGGACGCGGGGGCGGCGGACGACGCGGCGGTCAAGGGGCGGATCACCGACCCCGACTTCGACGCGATGGCCCTGTCGCGCGACGGGCGGACGTTCATGGGGATGGTGTCGCGCGTGCTCGACTGCGGGCTCGACCTTGAGAAGATCCTCGAGGTCTCGCTGAAACTCGTCGTCGACGTGACCGGGGCGGAGCGCGGGATCATCCTCCTCAAGGAGCCGGGCGGCTTCCTGCGCCCGCGGTGCGCGCACGCGATCCCCTACGAGGAGTTGGAGGGAAAGGCGCACGCGGTCAGCTACACGCTCGTGCGGCAGGTGGCGAAGTCGGGGCAGCCGGTGCTCATCCGAAGCACGGCGCTCGACGCGAATGTGAGGGACCAGCCGAGCGTGATCGAGCTGTCGCTGAAGAGCATCCTCTGCGCGCCGATCGCGCTCAAGGAGGAGGTGATCGGCGTCTTCTACCTGGACACGACGGCGCTCGACCGCGAGTTCACGGAGGAGCACCTGTCGCTCCTCATGGCCTTCGCGCGGAAGATCGGGTCGCCGCTCCAGGCGAGCTGCCTGCACCAGTGGCACGCGGAGGAGACGAGGATGCTCCGCCGCGCGCTGGACGACCTGGGGACGAAGTACAGCTACGACCAGATCGTGGGCATCTCGAAGCCGATGCAGGACATGTTCAAGCTGCTCGACAAGATCACGCCGACGCAGTTCCCGGTGCTCATCCACGGCGAGAGCGGCACGGGGAAGGAGCTGGTGGCGCGGGCGATCCACTTCAACGGGCCGCGGAAGGGGAAGCCGTTCGTCGCGGAAAACTGCGCGGCGCTGCCGGAGACGCTCCTGGAGAGCGAGCTCTTCGGCCACGTGAAGGGGGCCTTCACGGGGGCGGACCGGGACAAGAAAGGGCTCTTCGAGCTGGCGAGCGGCGGGACGCTGCTCCTGGACGAGGTGGGGGACATGGGGCCCGAGATGCAGAAGGCGCTGCTGCGCGTGCTGCAGGAGGGGGAGATCCGCCCGGTCGGGGGGAAGGGATCGGTGAAGGTCGACGTGCGGATCATCGCGGCGACGCACCGGAAGCTCGACGAGATGGTGAAGGAGGGGAAGTTCCGCGAGGACCTCTTCTACCGGTTGAACGTGATCGGCATCTCGATCCCGCCGCTGCGCGACAGGCGGGAGGACATCCCGTACCTCGTGCACCACTTCCTGGAGACCTACTCGAAGGGGACGGCGCACCCCGAGCGAAAGATCGAGCGCGGCGCGATGGAGGCGATGGTCGCCTACGAGTGGCCGGGGAACATCCGGGAGCTGGAGAACGAGGTCAAGAAGCTGATCGCGATGGGGGAAGAGGTGATCGGGCCCGACCAGCTCTCGCCGCAGATCCGGAAGGGGGCGGCGCCGCCGAAGGAACGCACGGGGACGAGGGTGTCGAAGCGGATTGCGCCGCGGGCGACGCTGGAGGACATCGAGAAGGACGCGATCCTGCAGTCGCTCAAGGAGCACGAGTGGAACGTGCGGGCGACGGCACGGGCGCTCGGGATCGACCGGATGGCGCTGACGCGGCGCATGGAGAAGTACGGGATCGAAGTTCCCGACAAACCGCAGAAGCCGGTCTAGCTGGAGTCGCGCCCGCAAGGGCGTCACGTGCGGAGGAGGCAAGGTGCGCACCCCGGGCGAGCGGATCGGCGAGTACATCCTCCGTGCCCGGCTGGGGGAAGGCGGCTTCGGCGAGGTCTGGCGCGCCGACCCCGTCGATGGCTCCGGCCCGCCCGTCGCCCTCAAAATCCCCACCCACCCCGAGGCCGTCCAGGCCCTGCGGCGGGAGGGGAAGATCCAGGCCCGCCTCACCCATCCCGCCATCGTCCCCGTGCTTCATGTGGACCTCCAGAACGACCCGCCCTGCGCCGCCTTCGGCCTCGTCGAGGGGCGATCCGTCGCCGACCTCCTGCGCGAACGGCGCACTCTCCCGCCGGAGGAGGCCGTCCGCATCGCCCTCGCAGTCCTCGATGCGCTCGGGTACGCGCACAGCCAGGGTGTCGTCCATCGCGACGTGAAGCCCGGCAAAATCCTCGTCGGGACGGACGGACGCGTCCTGCTGACCGATTTCGGCCTGGGGAAGGCGATCGAGTCGGTCTCGCAGTCGATCCTCCTCTCGGGCCAGCGCAGCGGCGGCGACCTGGCGCGCATCCAGGGGACGCTCCGCTACATGGCCCCCGAGCAGGAGGCCGGACGCGAGGTCACGGCGCGAACCGACCTGTACGCCCTCGGCGTGGTCCTCCACGAGATGATCACGGGCGACGCCACGCGGCTCCGCTTCCCCGTGCCGGGCGCGCCGCCGTGGCTCTCCGCGGCGATCGAGAGGGCCACGCAGCCGGGGCCCGAGGCGCGATTCGCCGACGCGCCGCAGTTCGGCACGGCCCTGGCGCCGAAGGGCGCGACGACGGGGGCCTCCAAGGCAGGCGAGAAGGACCGCGCCGCGGTCGCGGCGAGGGTCATCGAATCGCTCGTGAAGGGCGGCACGCCGGTGCAGCCCCCGCCCCCGCGCATCGATCCGAGGCCCGAGCCGCCGCCAGCGGCCACGACACCGGCGACCCCGCCGGCATCGGGGCGCGCGACGCTCCTGGGGTGCCTCGTGGGGATCCTGTTCCTCGGCGGGCTGGGCTTCTACGGCTGGAACCGCCGCGTCGCGAACATGCCGCTGACCCCGATCCAGGTGCTCCGCCAGGGCGAGGAAGTGACGGGCGTCGCCTTCTCCCCGGACGACCACGAAGTCTACGCGATCGGAAGCGGCTCCACGCTGGTCGTGTGGGAGGCCGACACGGGACGGGAGCGCGCGAGGTGGAAGATGGGTGAATCGGCGACCTGCCTCGCGGCCAGCCCGGGAGAGAGGCTCCTCGCCGCGGGAGACTCCGACCACGCAGTCCACATCTGGGACCCGCAGGCCGGCCGCCAGGTCGTGCGCCTCGAAGGGCACACGCAGTCGCCATTCGGAGTGGGACTCTCGCGCGATGGCAGGAGCGCGATCTCGGGCTCCACCAGCCTGCAGGTCTTCCTCTGGGACGTCTCGACGTCTACCCGCACCAGGGTCCTCCTCGACGAGCGCGACCGGATCCCGCTCCCGCCGCGACTTGGCGGGTACCACGCCGAGGGGTGCGCCGTGGCGCTCTCGCCTGACGGACGCCTGGCCGCCGCGGGCACCGCCGACTACCGCGTGCTCGTGTGGAACCTGGACCACGAAGGGGAGCCGGAGCGCTGGACGGAGCATACGGACCGGATCGGGGGCCTGGCATTCTCCGCAACCGGCGGCGTGCTGGTGTCAGGGGGCTGGGACGGCCAGGTGGTCCGCCGCGAGATCGGTCCCGACCGGCGCGCGGAGTGGTTCAAGACCCCCGGCACCGGTGTCTCTTCCGTGGCGGTCTCCGCGGATGGCGTCCGCATCCTCGCAGGGTGCTTCGACGGCTCGATCCGGCTGTGGGACTCCGGGTCGCCCGACGAGGTCCGGACGTTCGAGCGGCACGCTGGCCCGGTCGACGCGGTCGCCATGACGCCCGATGGCCTCATGGCGGCCTCCGGGGGGACCGACGGCGTCGTGAGGCTCTGGAAGCTGCCCGCGAGAAAGTGACTACGTCCGCTCGACGGAGCCGGCGAGCCGATAGCGGAGGTCCGCCGCGACGAACCGCGCGGCCCGCGAGGTGCCCCAGTCGAAGAAGAACGCCCCCACCTGGCCGGTGCGCGTCAGCAGGAGGATCGTCAGCCCCGACGCCCACACCTCCCGCAGGTCAGCGAGCGCAATCGACCGGCGCACCAGCGGGAAGAGGACGCGGATCTCGAGAGTCACCTCGTCCCTTTTGAGTGTCAGCCTCCCGTTCCACCAGACCGCGAGGAGCGTGAGGCCGAGCGCCGGGACGACCGTCACCGCGAAGTGGACCCAGTCGCCCGTCCTGAGCGCCATGTCCCACCGGGCCTCGCGCACACCGTCGCGCTCGGGGCCGACGGGCCACGTGAGATAGAACCACGAGAGCAACCAGAGCGCGAGCAGGAAGACCGCGGTCGCCGGCGTGAGGGCGCCCCAGCGGTAGGTCACCGCGCCGCCCTCGTCCTCCATCTCGACCGTGTCGGACGGGGAGGGGATGGGCCCGAGCGTGCGCGAGTACTTCCGCAGGCGGTCGACGAGCGAAAGGTCGAGGTCCGAAGGCTCGATGCGGACCTCCCGGCCGTCCGCGAGCGTGCGCACGAGAGCCACCCCATAGAACCTCGCCAGCTCCGCGGCAACCTCGCCCATCTCGATCTCCGCCCCCACCTTCTCTGCAACCAGCGGGCCCTCGGCCTCGCCGGCCCGCACCTGCCACCACACGATCGGCCTCTCGTCGGAGCCGAGGCCGCGCTCCTCCGCAACCAGGCGCACATCCGGGGGGACCGGGACGACCACCTCGCCACGGCGGGAGGGGACCTCCCAGACGATCCCCTTCGCGCGATCGGCATCGACCCGGTGCGGCTCCACGCCGAGCGCGGCCGAGACGCCGACGAGGAGGATCACGAGGAAGACGGGGCTCGGGTAGGGAAACGCGATGTCGAGGAGAAGGAGGACCGCGGGGACGAGGACGAGGAAGAGGACGATGACCCCGGCACGGATCGCGACGGCGCGCGTCTCGAGCGGGGCGAGGTACCGGATGCGTACGCGGTCGGGCGACCGTTCGACCTTCATGGGCGCCGTCCCTGGGGGTCATCCGGGGGCTGATTCTAGTCGAACGCCGTCCCGACCGCCAGCCGAACGGCGGAAGCCAGGGCGCGGACATCCGCCTCCGTGTGGGCCGCGGTCAGCGTGACGCGCAGGCGAGAGGTCCCCGCGGAGACGGTCGGCGGACGGACCGCGGGGACGTGGAACCCGGCGTCGAGGAGCGTCGCGGCCGCTGCCAGGGCGCGCTCCTCGGGGCCGAGGATCACGGGGATGATGGGCGAGGTGGCGCGGACGCCGCGCGGGAAGAGGTCCGCGGCGAGGCGGACGTGCGACCATAGCCGCTCGCGGAGCGCCCCGTCGCACTCGACCACGTCCAGCGCCGCCAGGGCCGCAGCCACGATCGGCACGGGGAGCGCCGTGCTGAAGAGGCCGGTGCGGCCCAGGTTCACCACGAGGTCGACGAACGGACGCGGGCCGAGGACGAAGCCGCCGAGCGATCCGAAGGCCTTCGACAGCGTCCCCACGCGGATCAGACGCGGCCCCAGGATCGTGGCCCCCACGCCCCGCCCCTCCGCCCCGTGGACGAGGAAGGCGTGGGCCTCGTCGAAGAGGATCTGGGCGTCGTACCGCTCGGCGATGGCCGCCATCTCCGCGACCGGCGCCGGGTCCCCGTCCATGCTGAAGAGGGCATCGCTGACGATGATCCGCGGCGGAGGGGAGTCGCGGATCAGGGTCTCTAGATTCCCCATGTCGAGGTGGCGGTAGACGCGCACGTCGAGCCTGGCGAGGCGGCAGCCGTCGATCAGGCTCGCGTGGTTCCGCTCGTCGGAGAGGACGGTCCCGCCGAAGTGGCCGAGCGTCTGAAAGACGCCGAGGTTCGCCAGGTAACCGGTCGGGAAGAGGAAGCAGGCCTCGGCGCGGAAGAACGACGCGAGCCTCGTGGCGAGCTCCTCGTGGAGCCGCGTCCAGCCGCAGAGGAGCGCGGAGCCCCGCGGGCCCATTCCCTCGGCCGCCGCCGCAGCGGCGCGCTCGCGGACGAGCGGGTGGGCGGAGAGGCCGAGGTAGTCGTTCGTGGAGAAGAGGACCACGTCGCGGCCGTCAAGGCGGCCCCGCGTCGGGCCCAGGACCTCGAGCGCACGCAGACGGCGCAGGAGGTTCGCCTCTTCGAGTTTCGCGAGTTGGGCGGCGTAGGGATCCATGTCACTCCAGGAGCCAGGACACGAGCTCAGCGACTCGAAGGCAACGCGACGAGGGCCCGCCTTCGATGTACGGAACGGCCTCGAAGCGATCCAGGGGGGCCAGGTGGCGGAGGACGTGCAGGTTGGACGAATGTACATGTTGATCGTGCAGCCCTGCGTGCGGCGATGAGGCGTTCAGCACGACACCCTGCACCGGCACGTCCTTCCGTCGGAGGGCGTCGAGGGAGAGCCGCGTGTGGTTGATCGTCCCGAGCCCCGCACGCGCGACCAGGACGACCTGAGCGCCGAGTTTCACGGCGAGGTCCAGGTAGTCTTCCTCCCAGGTGATCGGCACGCGAAGCCCCCCGGCGCCCTCGACGATCACGATGTCCGAGAGGCTTGCCAGGGAGGACACCTTTTCCGCGATCCGGTCCGTGGAGAGCTCGACCTGCTCCGTGAAGGCCGCGACGGCGGGCGCGAGCGGCGCGCGGAGCTTCCAGAGGACGGCATCTTCTGGGCTGGTCCCCGCGCACAGTGCGAGGAACTCGGCGTCGGCCGCCACCGGGGGATCGCCTGCGCAGCCCGTCTCGACGGGCTTGAGGACCGCGACCCGCCTGCCCGCGTTGCGTGCAGCTATCGCCAGCGCTCCAGCAATCACCGTCTTTCCGACTCCGGTGTCGGTCCCAGTAACCAAGAGGATCATGGCGCGTCGGACGCCCTTACGGGCGTCACTCCACCGCGCCCTTACGGGCGCGACTCCAGGTCGGGCGGACGCGACTCCAGGACGGGCGGACGCGACTCCAGGTCGGGCGGACGCGACTCCAGGTCGGGCGGGCGCGACTCCAACTCTCCAGACCTGCCTTCACGGCCCTCACGATGCGGCGCATCTCGGCGGGCGTCGTCGTGAGCGGCGGGTTGATCACGACGACGTCGCCCAGCGGCCTAAGCAGCACCCCGTGGCGCCGTGCCGCCAAGCAGACACGATAGCCGACGCGGCGCGAGGAGGGAAAGGGGCGCCTCGTCTCGCGGTCCGCGACCAACTCGATCCCCGTCATCAGCCCCGCGCGGCGGATGTCGCCCACGAGCGGGTGGGCCCACAGCGACGTGAGCTCGCGACCCAGCGCCTCAATGCCGCGAGCGAGAGCCTCCCACGTCGCGGGGCGCGCCAGCAGGTCCAGCGTCGCAATCCCCGCCGCGCAGCCGAGCGGATTCCCCGTATACGTGTGCCCGTGGAAAAACGTCCTGAACTCCTCGTAGCGCCCCTGGAACGCGCGGTACACCTCGTTCGTGGTCAGCGTCGCCGCGAGCGGCAGGTAGCCCCCCGTGATCCCCTTCGCCAGGCACATGAGGTCCGGCCGCACGCCCTCCGCGTCGACCGCGAACATCGTCCCCGTCCGCCCGAACCCCGTGGCCACCTCGTCGGCGATCAGGAGCGCCCCGTGCCGGTCGCACAGCCGCCTCACCTCGCGCACGAACCCCGGCGGCTGGACGAGCATCCCCGCGGCCCCCTGGACCCGCGGCTCCAGCACCACCGCGGCGATCCGCTTCTCCCGCGCCCGGAGCGTCTTCGCCAGCAGCCCGAGGCTGTCGACCTCCCCTCGAAACGGATAGGGCGCCGGCACGCGGTGGCAGCGGAACGTCAGCGGGCCGTAGACGCGGTGGAAGAGGTCGATCCCGCCCAGGCTCACGCTCCCCATCGTGTCGCCGTGGTAGGCGTTCGTGAACGTGACGAACTCCTGGCGCGCCCGGTGCCGCCCGCCGTGGGCCTGCTGCCAGTACTGGAAGGCCATCTTGAGGGCCACCTCGACGGCCGTCGACCCGTCGTCGCTGTAGAAGACCCGCGTGAGGCCCCTCGGGGCCACCTCGACGAGGCGGCGGGCCAGCTCGACAGCGGGCTCGTTCGTGATGCCGAGGAGCGTCGAATGCGCGATGCGGCCGAGCTGCCTGCGCACGGCCCGGTCGATCGACGACACGCGGTGGCCGAACAGGTTGCACCAGAGCGACGAGACGCCGTCGAGGTACTCGCGTCCGTCGACGTCGACGAGCGAGCGGCCGCGGCCTCGCGCGACGACAAGGGTGTCGTGCGAGGCGTACTCGCGCATCTGCGTGAAGGGGTGCCAGACGTGCGCGAGGTCGTGGCGGACGATCGCCGCGCGAGGCGTCACTCCGGGATGACCTCCTCTACTTCGAGGCCGAGATCGGCGATCATCCGGGCGTCTTCGGACGGAGCGGCGCCGGGAGTCGTAAGATACCCCCCAGAGAAAACGGAATTTACCGCCAAGAGCGCCAAGGGCGCCAAGGACCGCAGGTTTGCTTCGCGGCCTCCAGCGGCCCGCAAGTCCTGGCGCGGGAGCAGGAGGCGGAACAGGCAGAGGTAGCGCAAACACTCGCGGGGCGAGGGAGGCCTGGCCCCCGAGAGCGGAGTCCCGGGGCGGGGGTCGAGGAAGTTCACCGGGACGCTGTCGACGCCGAGGTCGGCGAGCGTGAACGCGAGGTCGAGCACGTCGTCGTGGGTCTCTCCCATCCCGAGGATCCCGCCGCAGCAGGCCTGCATGCCGACGTCCTTGACGTGGTGAATCGTCCTCACGCGGTCCTCGTACGTGTGCGTCGTGCAGATGGAGGGGAAGAGGCGCGCGGAGGTCTCCAGGTTGTGGTTGAAGCGATCGACGCCGGCCTCCTTGAGGCGGACGGCCTGGTCGCGCTCCAGGATCCCGAGCGACGTGCAGACCTTGATGTCGACGGTCCGCTTGATCTCGCGCACGGCGTCGCAGATCCGGTCGAGGTCCTTCTCGCTCGGTCCGCGCGTGGCGGTGACGATGCAGTACTTCCAGGCGTGCAGCTCTTTGGCCGCGACGGCGCCGCGGACGAGCTCCTCCTTGGACTGGAGCGTGTACTTCTTCACGGGGGCGCCGGAGATGGACGACTGCGAGCAGAAGTGGCAGTCCTCGGGGCAGACGCCGCTCATGGCGTTGCGGAGCACATGGAGCCGCAGGCGGTCTCCGTGGAAGGCCCTCCGCACGCGATAGGCGGCGTCGAGGATGGCGAGGTCCTCCTCGCGCGGCGCGTCGAGCACGGCGCGCCCCTCCTCGCGCGAGAGCCGTGCGCCCGCGATCACGCGCTCCGCGAGCTGCCTCCACTCCATCGCGTCCTCCTGGAAAGGCCGGCGATTATGGGGAGGGCGCGCGGCACTGGCAACCCATTCCGAGCCCGGGATAGAATCGCGATCCGAATGCAGCACTACTGGCTCATCGTGCGGAACGGCCCGAACGCGGGGCGCGGGATCGAGGTGCGCGAGGGCAGGCCCGTGCGCCTGGGCAGCGGGCTGGCCGCCGACCTCCTGATCACCGACAGCCGCGTCTCGCGCGACCATTGCCTCGTCGACGTCCTCCCCGAGGGGCCTCGCGTGCAGGACCTCGGCAGCCGCTACGGCACGTTCGTCAACGGCCAGAGGCACGCCCAGGCCATCCTCCGCCACCAGGACCGCCTCTCCGTCGGGGACACATCCATCGTCGTCCTCTCCTCCGCGGACCCCGACGCGCGCCGCGAGGCCGAGGCGGCGCGCGGCAAGGGCCCGCCCCCCGCCCCGTCGCGCGACGTGCCGGGCTACCACCGCCTCGAACTGCTCGGGCGAGGGGGGATCGCCGAGGTCCACCTCGTTCGCCGTCGCTCGGACGGCGCGCAGATGGCAATGAAGGTCCTGAACCCGGTGATCGACGCCGACGGCACGGCCTTCGACCGCTTCCGCAACGAGATCGTCCTCCTCCAGAAGCTCGAGCACCCGAACATCGTGCGGATCCACGACTGCGGCGTGCTCGCCGAACCGGAGGCCCCGGGGCGTCTCCAGGCCTGGTTCACGATGGAGCACTGCGCGGGGGGCTCCGTGCACGAGCTCCTCCGGCGCCGACAGCGATCGCTCACCATCGGGGAGGCCGAGCCGCTCATCCTGCAGGCCCTCGACGGGCTCTCGCACCTCCACCAGCGGCGCATCGTCCACCGCGACCTGAACCCGAAGAACGTCCTCCTGACGGAGCCGGAGGGCGGCGTCGTGAAGCTCTCCGACTTCGGCCTGGCCAAGGCGCTGTCGGGGGACGAGGGGAGCCTGGGGATCACGACGCAGTTCCTCCCCGTGGGCGGGACGTTCGGCTTCGCGCCGCGCGAGCAGCTCCTGAACTTCAAGTACGTCGACATGACCACCGACGTCTGGGGGATGGGCGCGACGATCTACTTCATGCTGACGGGGGAGACGCCGTACGACCTCCCCGATGCGCCGAACGAGATGGAGACGCTCGAGGCGCTGCTGCGGATGCCGATCGTGCCGGTGGGACGGCGCGCCGCGGGCCTTCCCGAGGCCGTCGCGTCGGTGATCGACCGGGCGCTCGACGTCGACCCCCAGCGGCGGCCTCCGAACGCCCAGGAGCTGCGCAAGGCGTTCGAGACGGCGCTGTAGGGCTTCCTCCCCCGTGCGGCATCCGCTACAATGCCGCGTCTGCCGGAGCCCTGAGGAAGCCATGATCCTGATGAAATTCGGCGGGACCAGCGTCGGCGACGCCGAGCGGATCCGCACCGTCTTCGAGATTGTCAGCTCCGCGAAGGCGAAGCACCCCGTGCTCGTCGCGAGCGCGCACAAGGGCGTGACCGACAAGCTCTTCGAGGCGGCGCGGACCGCCGCGACGGGGACGGTGAAGGCGCAGGAGATCCGCGAAATCCACGGACGAATCCTCGCGGACCTGGGGCTCGATGCGGGGCTCCTCGACAAGCTCCTCACGGAGCTCGAAGTCCTCCTCAAGGGGATCTCGCTGGTTCGTGAGCTCACGCCGAGGACGCTCGACTACGTCGCGAGCTTCGGCGAGCGGCTGAGCAGCCGCACCGTGGCGGAGTTCTTCAACCGGCAGGGGTATCCAGCGATCGCGATCGACGCCTTCGACCTCGGGCTCGTGACCGACTCGAACTTCGGGAACGCGAGTCCGCTCCCGGAGGCGGACGCGCTGATGCTCTCGAACATCAAGAAGTACGACCGCCTGCCGGTCGTGACGGGGTACATCGGGAAGGACAAGAACGGCGACATCACGACGCTGGGGAGGAACGGGAGCGACTATTCCGCGAGCATCGTCGGTGCGGCGATCAACGCGGAGGAGATCCAGATCTGGACCGACGTGGACGGGGTGATGACGGCCGACCCGAGGCTGGTGAAGGACGCGAAGCCGATCGACGTGATGAGCTTCAACGAGGCGAGCGAGCTCGCCTACTACGGCGGAAAGGTGCTGCACCCGTACACGCTGATCCCCGCCGTCCGGAAGGGGATCCCCGTCCGCGTGCTGAACACCTTCAAGCCGAGCGCGAAGGGGACCGTGGTCCTGAGGGAGCCCGCGGTCGAGGGCGTGGTGAAGAGCATCGCCTACAAGCGGAACCTGTACCTGATCAACATCGTCTCGACCCGGATGCTCTACCGCGCGGGGTTCATGTCCGAGATCTTCGAGACGTTCGGGAAGTACCAGATCGTGATCGACATGATCGCGACGTCGGAGGTGAGCGTCTCGCTGACGGTGGACAGCGACCGGAACCTGGAGCCGGCGATGAAGGAGCTGTCGGAGTTCGCGGAGGTCACGGTCGAGCCGGAGAAGGCGATCGTCTGCGTGGTGGGGGAGGGGATGCGGTCGGCGAGCGGGATCGAGCGCGACGTCTTCGACGCGATGAAGCGGGCGGGGATCAACGTGCAGATGATCTCGCAGGGGGCCACGCGGATCAACCTGGCGTTCCTCATCGAGAACTCCGAGGTCCCCTCGGCGGTGGCCGGGCTGCACGACATGTTCTTCGGCAATGGACGGAGAGGCGCGTGAAGACGGAACGAGTCCTGTCGATCGATCGGCCGGAGCACCTTGTCCAGGTCTTCGGGACGTCGGACCGGTACATCCGCCAGATCCGGAACGCGTTCGGCGTGACGGTGATCGCGCGCGGCGACACGGTGAAGGTGATCGGCGAGTCGGACCAGGTCGACAAGGTGATTGGGATCCTGGAGACGCTCCTGGGCAAGGTGCGCCGCCGCGGGGAGCTGGAGGCGGTGGACGTGGACACCCTCATCCGGGAGAAGTCCGACGGCCACGCGCCGGTGGAGCTGCGCGGGGCGTCCCACGAGCCTCCCTCGTCGAGGGACCACGCCCGGGAGCGGGGCGGCGGCGTCCACATCAAGGGCTCGCTTCCCGAGGCGCAGACGGAGGGTCAGGGGCGCTATCTCAGGGCGATGGGGGAGAAGGAGATCGTCTTCGCGATCGGCCCCGCGGGGACGGGGAAGACGTACCTCGCGGTCGCCGAGGCGGTGAGGCACCTTCGGGAGGGGAAGATCCGTCGGCTGGTGCTGGCGCGCCCGGCGGTGGAGGCTGGGGAGCGGCTGGGGTTCCTGCCTGGGAGCTTCCAGGAGAAGGTGAACCCGTACCTGAGGCCGCTCTACGACGCGCTGGGGGACCTGCTCGACTACAACCAGCTCCGCAGGCTGATGGAGACGGAGGTGATCGAGGTGGCGCCGCTGGCGTACATGCGCGGGCGGACGCTGAACCAGGCGTTCATCATCCTGGACGAGGCCCAGAACACGACGAGCGAGCAGATGAAGATGTTCCTCACGCGGATGGGGAACGCGTCGCGCATCGTGGTGACGGGGGATATCACGCAGGTGGACCTCCCGTCGGGGAAGACGAGCGGGCTGATCGAGATCCAGGGCTTGCTGAAGCACATCCAGGGCCTCGAGTTCGTCTATCTCACGCGCCACGACATCGTGCGCCACCCGCTGGTCCAGGAGATCGTCGACGCGTACGACGACCAGGGCAAGCAGGGCAAGCGGCGGCACTGAGGCGAGCGATGATGGGCTCCCCTCCACTTGAACAGAAGGCCCCCTCGGCCCTCCCGCCCGTCGTCGAGCGCTGGGTCCTCGACCAGGAAGTCAGCTTTCTCGTCGAGGAGGTCATCGCGGCGGTCGGCGCCGGGGGCCTCGGACGGGAGGAGCTGGCGCACCGCCTCGCTGCCCACCCGAACATCGCGCGGGTCGGAGAGAAGCACCACACGCCGCGGACCGTCGCGCACCGCGCCGCGTTCGTCGTACGCCTCCTGCTCGACGAACGTGAAGAGCGATTCCTCGTCCCAGGCCACCGCTTCTTCCCCTTCTGTCCGCTGAAGGTCCCGCCCCTCGGCCTCAGACTGCAGATCTCCAAGACCGCGACCGCCCGCGTCGCGAAGGCCATGGTCTCGTTCACGACCCTGAGCCTGGCCCATCGTCTGCTCGACCCCGAAGCCCAGCCCGACGAAAGCCCTCCGGGCAGCTACTTCGAGATGCCCGTCTACAACCTGGGGGATTTCCCCAACCGAGGCCCCCTGCCGCCGGAGCTGGAGTTCCGGTGCGTCGACTTCGAGCGAGGAAACTACGTCGTCCTGCCTCACCTGCCCGTCTCCCCCGGGGACTGGCAGAAGGCCCGGTCAGCCTTCGTGAAGCAGCTCATCTTGACGCTCCAGTCCCCGCCACCCGGGCCGGTCTTCGCCGCGCGGCAACTGCTCCACGTCGTCGCCATGTCGCTCGAGAAGGGGTGGACGCTCCCCGTCGGCCCGCTGGGCCCCCTCCTCGTCCAGGACGACCGTGTCGACCTGGCCGTCGTGGAGGGACGGACCGTCTTCGTCCTGATCGGCGCAAACGCGGGCCCCGTCCCGCAAGACCAGGGGCTCGAGGCCACGCTCCTCGGGTATCTCCGAAACGCCGAGGCCGACCTCAAGCAGCGCAGCATTCGGGGGAGCACCAGCCGATACTCCTGGGACCAGACCCGACTCCACCTGTCGGCCGACGTGATCGCCGGCGAGTACTGGGCCTGCCGTGTCGGACTCGACCTCTCGCAGCTCTCGACCGGACTCGGCTTCCATTGCGCCTGCCCGCAGTTCCGTGAGAGGGACCTCTGCAAGCACGGGGTCATCCTCCTCCGCGAGCTGATCACCCATCTGCAGACGCCCGGCTCCGAAATCGGGGACCACGTCCGCGAGGACCTCGCCCGCCCGTCCTGGTCGAGGGCGCTCGCCAGCCTGGACCCCATCCTTCGCGACGCGGCCCCGGCCCCGACGCCCACCGAGGTCCATCGGGTCACCTGGAGGCTCAAGAAGGGCACCGGGATGCTCCAGGTGGAGCCCTACATCCAGAAGCTCCAGGCCTCCGGCTCCTGGACTCGGGGCCGCGGCATCAGGCCCGACCGCCTTGCCGACGGCGAGGAGCCCTCCGCCACGCAGACCGACTTGCGCGCCGCGGAGGCGCTGGGGGGCTCCATCCACTACGGCCGTCGCAACCACGGCGACGCGTACGACGCGCTTCAGTGCCTGGTCGGACACCCGCACCTCTGCTGGGAGGACGACCTCGATCGGACCGTCCGCATCGAGAAGGGCTTGCTGGGCCTCCGATTCGACGTGCGAGACAACGGCGACCTGGTCCCGGTGTTCTCGGCGGGGGGAGCCGAGCTCGACGCCGGCGACTCCTGGTACGCGGGCATCGACGGGTTCGTCGTGTTCGATCGAGGCGCCGACCGTGTCATCCTTGCGCGGGCGACCCGCCCCGTGCAGCAGCTCGTCGTCATCCTCGTCGCGGGGCAGACCACCTTTCCGACGGAGGCGCGGGCGGAGCTCGTCGCCCGACTCCCGGGGCTCGAAGCGGCGCTCCCGGTCGACCTCCCCGCGGAGCTCGCGGGCGAAGAGGTCCCCGCGGACTCCCGGCTCCGCGTGCGCCTCGCGCCGGTGGCCTCCTCGGGCCTCGTCGCCTCGCTCCGGCTGCGCCCCCTCGCCGGAGGCCCGCTCGTCGCACCGGGGGAGCCGCCCGAGCGGGTCAGCGACATCACGGAAGGGAAGCGCGTCTGCGTGAAGCGGCGGCTGGCGGACGAGGCGGAGCGCGCCAAGGGCGTGGCCGCGGCCCTCGGCCTTCTCGCGCGCCCCGTGGTCGCCCCCATGTCCTGGGTGATCGAGTCGGACGACGACGCCCTCGACCTGGTCGCCTCGCTCCAGGACGAGAAGTGGAAGGACCTCGTCGTCGAGTGGGACGACGCGACGCGGAAGATGCTCCTCTCGCGGGAGGCGACGCCGAAGGACCTGCGGGTCGCCGTGCAGGACGCGCAGGACTGGTTCGGGATCGACGGGGAGCTGGAGATCGACGGCACCGTGGTCCCGCTCGCACAGGTGATCCAGGCCTTGCGCGAGGGGCGCCGCTACATCCCGGTGACGGGCGGGGTCTGGGTCCGAATCTCGAAGCTCTTCCAGGACCGCCTACGCGAGATGGGCGACCTGCTCCAGATCGATCACGGAAAGCTGCGGATCGGCCCCGAGGCGGCGCCGCTCCTGCGCGAGACCGTGCGCGAGATCGGCCTCACCAAGGCGTGCCGCGCGTGGGACGACTTCCTCGAGCGGTTCGACCGCGCGATGAAGATCGAGCCGAAGCCCCCGAAGGGGTTCAAGGCGGAGTTCCGGCCGTATCAGCTCGAGGGGTACCGCTGGCTCTCGCGCCTCGCGGCCTGGGGCGTGGGAGGCATCCTCGCGGACGACATGGGGCTGGGGAAGACGGTGCAGGCCCTCGCGCTGCTCATCGATCGCGCGAAGGAGGGACCCGCGCTCGTCGTCGCGCCGACCTCGGTGTCGTCGAATTGGATCGCGGAGTGTCGCAGATTCGCGCCCAAGCTCCGGCCGGTGCTCTACCGGGAGACGGACCGCGAGGCGGAGCCCGACGAGATCAAGGACGGAGACCTCGTCGTCATCAGCTACGCGATGGCGATGCGCGACGTGGAGCGGCTGGCGAAGGTGAAGTGGGGGACGCTCGTCCTCGACGAGGCGCAGTTCGTGAAGAACAGCCAGACGAAGACGGCGCAGGCGATTCGGCAGATCGCGGCGGGGTGGCGCGTCGCGTTGACGGGGACGCCGATCGAGAACCACCTGGGGGACCTCTGGAGCCTGTTCCGGGCGATCTCGCCGGGGTTGTTCGGGAGCTGGGAGCGGTTCCGCGAGCGGTTCGCGGCGCCGATCGAGCGCGACCACGATCCGAAGCGGCGCGAGGCGTTGGCGCGGCTCGTGCGGCCGTTCGTGTTGCGCCGGACCAAGGACCAGGTCCTGCGGGACCTGCCCGCGCGGACGGAGATCCGCCTCGACGCGGAGCTGTCCGACGAGGAGCGGACGCTCTACGACCAGGCGCGGTTCGCCGCGCTCGCGAAGCTGGCGACGAAGGACCAGGACGAGGACCAGCGGTTCCAGGTGCTCGCGGCGCTGACGCGGCTCAGGCAACTCGCCTGCCACCCGCGGCTGGTGCTGCCCGAGACCAAGGCGACATCAGCGAAGCTCGAGCTCTTCCTGGAGACAGTCGACGAGCTGCGGGAGGGGGGGCACCGCGCGCTGGTCTTCAGCCAGTTCACGTCGCTGCTGGCGCTGGTGCGGGAGGCGCTGGACGCGCGGGGGGTGAAGTACCAGTACCTGGACGGATCGACGCCGGCGCCAAAGCGCGACGTGGCGATCGCGGCGTTCCAGGGAGGGGAGGGGGACCTGTTCCTGATCTCGCTCAAGGCTGGCGGGACGGGGCTGAATCTCACTGCGGCGGACTACGTGATCCACCTGGACCCGTGGTGGAACCCCGCGGTGGAGGACCAGGCGACGAACCGCGCGCACCGGATCGGTCAGACGAGGCCGGTGACGGTCTACCGCATCGTGGCGACGAAGACGATCGAGGAGAAGATCCTCTCGCTGCACGCCTCGAAGCGCGACCTGGTCGAGGGGGTCCTCGACGGCGCGGACCAGGCGGGGAAGCTGTCCACGGAGGAGCTGATCGCCCTCATCCGCGAGGGGTAGCGTCACGGTCGCGGCGTCCGATTTCTCGCGATCTCAGCGCGGGTCGCAGATAAGCTTGTCGCCTTGCCGGCAGCAGTCTGAGGCCCATGACAACTCAAATCACACCCCAGCAGGCCGCTTTGGCCCTGCCGGCCAGCGTCGAGAAGTGGGTCCTCGCACAGGAGATCCCCTTCCTGGTCGACGAGGTCCGCGCCATCGCCGGCGACGGCGGCCTCGGCCGTGAGGAACTCGCCCGCCGCCTCGCCGCCCATCCGTCCGTCGCGCGGGTCGGCGAGAAGCACTACACCCCGCGCATCCTCGCCCATCGCGCTTCGTTCGTCGTGCGCCTTCTCCCCGAGGAGCGCGCCATCGGTGTCCTCGTCCCGGGGCACCGCTTCCTCCCGTTCTACTCCCTCGACGAAATGCCCCAGCCCCTGACGCTCGTCGGACAGGGAGGGGCCGAGGCGAGCCTGGAGGATGTCTATGTCTCCCGAGAGACCCTCTTCGAGTCTTGTCGGCTGCTCGCGGACATCGACCTCGACGACGAAGACGTCGACGAGGGGGACTGGGAGGCCTCCGCTGTTTCATTGGAGGAGGTCCTCTCCACGACACGAACCCCCGCGGAGATCGAGCTCCATTGCCTGGACTTCCCGGGGGCGCGCTGTTCCGTCCGTCCGCACACGCCTGCCCCGACGGCCGATTGGCGCAAGGCCAAGGAGGCCTTCCTGCCCGAGCTGATGGCGATCCTCCAGTCCCCCCCGCCCGGCCCAGTCTTCGCCGGGAGGCAGTTGCTCCACGTCGTGGCGTCGGCCCTCGAGAAGGGGTGGACGCGCCCGGTCGGACCGCTCGGCCCCCTCCTCACGGCCGACGACCGGGTGAGCATCGAGGTCGTGAAGGACCGCACGGCCTTCGCGCTCGCGCGACCGGCCACGATGCCTCCTGGCGGAAGCGGCACCCTGCTCCCCGCGCTCCAAAGCCTCCTTCAGCAGACCGAGCGCAGCATCAAGCACGGCCATGAGGTTCGCGGCACGGCCGCCCGGCTGACGTGGGACTCCGAACGACTTCACGCCTCCGCGGACGTCTCGCACCTCGGAGATTACTGGGGGTGTCGCACGTCGATGGACCTTTCCAAGGCCCCGGCCGGGGTTCGGTCCATCTGCCAGTGCCAGCAGCACCGCGACAAGGGCGTCTGCAAGCACGCGATCGTCCTCCTCCGCGAGGTGATCGCCCAGTTGCGGATGCCCGACTCGGAGACCGGGAAGCGCATCCTCGCGGACCTCTACCGCCCCGCGTGGTCGCGCGCCCTCGAGAAGCTCGGGAAGATCGCGGCCGCGGGGGCGCCGCCGCCCGCGCCCGCGGAGGTCTCCCGCGTGACCTGGCGGATCCAGGAGCACGGCGAGTCGTTGCAGGTCATTCCGTACGTACAGAAGCTCCAGGCCTCGGGGGGGTGGACGCGCGGACGCGCCATGCGCTCGGACGCCCTTGCCGTCGGGCAGGAGCCGTCGGCTACCGAGGCCGACCGCAGCGCAGCCGCGGCCACGGGGGGCCGGTCCCGCTGGGGGCGCTACGAACACGGAGACGCGTTCGACGTCCTCGCCTGCCTGTCGGGACACCCGCACGTCCACTGGGAGGCGGATCTCGATCGGACGGTACGCATCGAGAAGGCCGGGATGCGCCTCCGCTTCGACGCACGCGAGACCGGCGACGTCGTCCCCGCGCTATCGGCGGGAGGGATCGACTTCGACAACGGCGGATCCTGGTTTGCGGCCTCGAACGGCTTCATCCTGGTCGACCGCGAGGCGGCCCGGGTCGTCCTCGTGCCCGCAGGCAAGCCCCTCCAGGACCTCGTCGCCCTCGTCGCAGGGACCCGTCCCGTCTTCCCCCCCGAGACCCGCGCCGAGCTGACCGAGAAGCTTCCCGGCCTCGAAATGATGCTGCCTGTCGACCTCCCCGCCGAGCTCGCGGGGGAGGAGGTCCCCGCGGACACGCGCCTGCGACTGCGCCTCGCGCCCGACGCGAGCTCGGGGCTCGTCGCGTCCCTCCGCGTCCGACCGCTCGACGGAGGCCCGCTCCTCGCCCCGGGCGATCCGCCCGAGCGCGTGAGCGACATGGCGCAGGGGAGGCGCGTTTGCGTCAGGCGCCGCCTCGCCGACGAGCACGCGCGCGCCAGGGAGGTCGCGGCGGGGCTTGGAATCGCGGGCCAGCCCGCGATCCAGCCCTGGACGTGGCGCGTGGAGTCGGACGACGACGCGCTCGACCTGATCGCCTCCCTCCAGGATGACCGGTGGAAGGAGCTCATCGTCGAGTGGGACGAGGCGGCGCGCAAGATGCTCCTCTCCCGGGAGGCGACACCGAAGGACCTGCGCGTCTCGGTCCAGGAAGCGCAGGACTGGTTCGGGATCGAGGGGGAGCTCGACATCGACGGCACGATCGTGCCGCTTGCGGAGATCTTCCAGGCGCTCCGCGAGGGGCGCCGCTACGTCCCCGTGAAGGGCGGGATGTGGGTGCGGATCTCGAAGCTCTTCCAGGACCGCCTTCGCGAGATGGGCGACCTGCTTCAGCTCGATCACGGGAAGCTGCGCATCGGCCCTGAGGCCGCCCCGCTGCTCCGCGACGTCGTGCGCGAGACCGGCCTCACGAAGGCCTGCCGCGCGTGGGACACCTTCCTCGAGCGGTTCGACCGCGCAATGAAGATCGAGCCGAAGCCTCCGAAGGGGTTCACGGCGGAGTTCCGGCCGTACCAGCTCGAGGGGTACCGCTGGCTCGCGCGACTCGCGGCGTGGGGCGTGGGCGGGATCCTGGCGGACGACATGGGGCTGGGGAAGACGGTGCAGGCCCTCGCCCTGCTCCTCGATCGCGCGAAGGAGGGGCCCGCGCTCGTCATCGCGCCGACCTCGGTGTCGTCGAACTGGGTTGCGGAGACGCAGAGGTTTGCGCCGAAGCTCCGCCCGCTCCTGTACCGCGAGACCGACCGAGCGTCGGCGCCCGACAACTTCGGAAAGGGCGACCTCGTCGTCGTCAGCTATGCGATGGCGATGCGCGACGTGGAGCGGCTGGAGAAGGTGAAGTGGGGCACGCTCCTCCTCGACGAGGCGCAGTTCGTAAAGAACAGCCAGACGAAGACGGCGCAGGCGGTGAGGAGGATTGCGGCGGGATGGCGGGTCGCGCTGACGGGGACGCCGATCGAGAACCACCTGGGGGACCTGTGGAGCCTGTTCCGCGCGGTCTCGCCGGGGCTCTTCGGGAGCTGGGAGCGTTTCCGCGAGCGGTTCGCGGCGCCGATCGAGCGGGACCACGACCCGGCGCGGCGCGGGGCGCTGGCGCGGCTCGTGCGGCCGTTCGTGCTGCGCCGCACGAAGGACCAGGTGCTGCAGGAGCTGCCCGAGCGGACCGAGATCCGCCTGGACGCGGAGCTGTCGACGGAGGAGAGGAAGCTCTACGACCAGGCGCGCATCGCCGCGCTTGCGAAGCTCGCGACGAAGGGGGAGGGCGAGGACCAGCGGTTCCAGGTGCTCGCGGCGCTGACGCGGCTGAGGCAGCTCGCCTGCCACCCGCGGCTGGTGTTGGCGGAGACCAAGGCGACATCTGCGAAGCTTGAGCTCTTCCTGGAGACAGTCGACGAGTTGCGGGAGGGGGGGCACCGCGCGCTGGTCTTCAGCCAGTTCACGTCGCTGCTGGCGCTGGTGCGGGAGGCGCTGGACGCGCGCGGGGTGAAGTACCAGTACCTGGACGGCTCGACGCCCGCTCCGAAGCGCGACGTGGCGATCAAGGCGTTCCAGGGAGGGGAGGGGGACCTGTTCCTGATCTCGCTCAAGGCGGGGGGGACGGGGCTCAACCTGACGGCGGCGGATTACGTGATCCACCTGGACCCGTGGTGGAACCCCGCGGTGGAGGACCAGGCGACGAACCGCGCGCACCGGATCGGTCAGACGCGGCCGGTGACGGTCTACCGCATCGTGGCGACGAAGACGATCGAGGAGAAGATCCTCTCGTTGCACGCCTCGAAGCGCGATCTGGTCGAGGGGGTCCTCGACGGCGCGGACCAGGCGGGGAAGCTCTCCACGGAGGAGCTGATCTCCCTCATTCGCGAGGGGTAGCTCGGCACGTCGGGGTCTCTGAAGGACGTCCCAGGGCGAGAAGAGCACGTGGCGAAGAGCGAGTCGTTTCACGACACCATCGAGAGGCACCGCCGCGAGGGCTTCGGCTGGCGCTACGACGGCTTCGGCGACTGGACGACCGAGGCGATTTTCGCGAAGCTCGCCGAGTTGGGCATTGCGTCGGACTCCGAGCAGTTCCGTCGCGACGCGATGGACGCGGGCGAGCCGCGCGTGCTTTCGGAAGCGTGGGCCGCGCGCGTGCAGACGGGCGACTTCTGGCAGGACTTCCCGCTCCTGGTCCCCGAGGAGCTGTGGAGGAGGCTCCTCCCGGACGTGCCGTACGGTGGGATCCTGTTCGGTGACCTGTTGAAGACGCTGGGGGACATGGATGCGCCCAGTGCCGACCCGGTTGCGGTGCTCGAACGGGCGGCGGATCTCGCGATCCGGTTCGCCGACCTGGCGCGCACCCGTCGCCCCGAGGCCCCCGCGGAGATCCTCCGGGAGTGGGAGGGGCTCTTGTCTGCAGACGTCCAGGACTCGCTCTGCGACCTACCACGTAGGCTCCAATGGGAGGGACTCCACGCCCAGGCAATCGCGGTCACGCACGCCTGCGTCCCGCTTGTCGGCGCCGAGAGGATGCTCGGCGGACTCCCTCTCGTCCTGGCGAAGGAGGGGAAGCGGGCCGAAGCGGAGGCCCAGATCGCCCAGAACGAGCGCGAGATGCCGGGCTCCTTCGAGATCCGCATGGGCTCCGCGGAGGCCTGGGAGGAGCTGGGCGACATCGATCACGCCCTCCGCGCCTACGAAGAGGCCGAGCGGCTGGCTGCCGACAAGAACGAGCGGCTGTGGGCGGTGGAGCTGAAGGCGGATTGCCTCGAGGCCATGGGGAGCGCGGACGAGGCCAGGGAGGTGAGGAAGCGCGCGGGCCTGGGCATGGTGTCCCCGGCGGACGACGATGCCGAACTCGACGAAGAGTGGGACGACGACGAGGAGAGCGATCCGGAGTTGCCGTATATTCCCACCCGGCGCGCCCTCCGTGAGTCCGACGAGACCTCCACGGAGGAGCTCCTCGGGAGATTGGGCGTGCTGGGGCTGCCGGGCGAGGCGGAGGCGGTGCGGGAGGCGGCGATCGCGGCTGGCTCACCGGGCGCGCTGGCGCGGGCCTGGCACGAACTGTGCGGCGAGGGCCTCGTCGAGGCTGGGCTCCACGCGGCGCCGTACATCCTCTGGGAGCGGCTGCTGCCCGAGCGGCCCTGCGCGGAGGCGACGGTCGTACGGCTGGAGGTGCTGGATCATCGAATCGCCGAGGAAGGGGACCGTTCACCCGAGACGCTTCGGGCGGCGATCGAGGCGTCCCGTCGCCTGCTCGAGCTGGACCCCCAGGAGGAGACGCCGGGCGTGAGCGAACTCGCCCAGAGGAGGTGCTGGCCGCTCTCGGTGATGATGCTGGACCTCCCTGGCCGTCTTGCGGACGCGGGGCTGCCGGACCAGGCGATTGCGCTGACGAGGGAGTGGAGGACGAAGCTGGACGCGGGGGCCCTGGACCTGAGGCTCGTGGACGCGCTCGTCCGGACCCACCGGCAGGAGCACCTCGAGCGGTTGCTCACGGAAGACGGTCCGCGGTTCCTCATGAGCGCACCGACGTGCCTCCACGTGGCGAGGGCTTGGGAGGCGCTGGGCGAGATCGAGAAGGCGCTGCGTTGGGCGCGCGAGGCGCTGGGTCTCCGCCCGGAGGCATGGCGTGCGTTGCAGGCGAGGACGCTGGAGTTCGAGCTGCTCGACAGGCTGGGGCGAACGGAGGAGCTCGCGGCCCTGCGGCGGCGGCAACAGGCGCCACCCGTCGCCCCCGCAGCCCCTGACGAGTCGTACGAGCCGCCTCCGCCGCTCGTTGCGGGGCCCAAAGTCGGCCGCAACGACCCATGCCCCTGCGGCAGCGGAAAGAAGTACAAGAAGTGCTGCGGGAAGTGAGCCGTCGCGCTACTTGGACCGCCTCCGCTTCAACCCAGGCAGGTACTTGAGGTACCTCTGAGCCTCGAGTCTCCACGCCTCGACCTGCTCGATGGTCAGCCCTCTGCTCGCGATGAAGGGACCTCTGTCGTCGGGCCGGCGGTTGTGGAGCTCCAACAGGAAGGTGAGCCGGTCGAGAATCGTCCGTCCCTCCTCGTCCGCGCGTCCGTCTTGGTCGTTCTTGCGCGCGGCCAAGCTGCCTGCCTCCGTGTTCCTGGCGCTCAGCGGGCGTCTGCGATCGACGCGGACACGCCTGCAAGACGCTTCAGGATGCCCGCCGTCACCAGCGTTTCGAATTGCGTGGTGAGGGCCGTTGCCAGAGCCACGTCCTCTACCAGGACGCCCGCCTCGATATTGCGCTCCTGGGCGGCCTCGGTGAAGTTCGCCGAGGTGATGAACGCCCTGGCCTGATCGACGACGACGCACTTGGCGTGGAGAACGGCCCTGGGACCGTGCTCCAAGGAAAGTGCGCGAGGGTCGTAGAACACCTCCGGAACGGGCGTTCCGGGCCATTGCCGCGCGCGGAATTCCTCCGCGAACTCTCGGAGGATTTCGGCGTCGGTCCTGGTGTCGCGGTAGCCGCGCTGCACATTGAGGAAGAGACGGACGCGAAGAGCGGGGAGCTCATCCATCCGGGTTGCCAGCGATTGGAAGATGCGGTCTCCCTGTGCCACGACGTACCCTGCAATGAGGACGCGCTCGCGCGCGGAGGCGAAGAGCTCCTGTACGACGACGACGGTGTCACGGCTCATCGAGCCCTGGACTTCGGGTCCCGTCCAGACGAGCTGTACGCGGCCCTCGGCAACCAGACGATCCTGACGCTCTCGGGCGAGCAGGCGGAGCCACTGGGCAAGGTGTCGCGTCGAGAGGCCGTCGGCGAGGTGCTGGTTCAACTCTGCGGCCAAAGGCGCCGCTGCCTGGAGGGACACGTAGTTCTGTAGGGCGAGCGCAGATACCGGCGAGCTCAGCCTTCCCATCTCCAGGGCCTGCGCGAGGTCTCCCAGCGCCGTCGGCGACGTCCCGTCGAACCCTGGGTTCACGGCGCCTCCTCCTCGAAGAATTCGGCCCCAAGCGCTTCGACGGTGGATACGACCAGTGCGCGGTCCAGGAAGTCGTTCCGCCGTTCGCAGCACGTCTCCGAAATGAGCAGGCATCCGTGGCAAGCGGCGCCGTGCAGGAACCGCTCTACCCTCGTGTCGTTCGGCTCATGCTGCGCGCAGACAGGGTCGTTCGAGCAGAGGCGGCCTTGCTCGATGGCCGACGCCAGGAACTGATCGATCCGTCGGCCCACCTGCACGAGACCACCCAGCGTACCCTCCGCATCGGGCGTGGCGGTATAGAGCAGGATTCCGTATCCCCAGGGACCCGCGTAGACCCTCTCCTTGAGAGAGGTGGCGGCATACCCGCATTCGAGCGAGACGGTCGTGATGAGCAGGTGCGAGAGCGAGTGCAGGAAGACGTACTCCATGCCCGGAAACGAGCCCTTGCTCCCGGAGCGCTGCTTCAACCAGGCGTTGAAGCCCTCCTGCAGGGTCTTGGCGCGGGCCTTCACCTCCGCCCTGCGCAGCCACTTTGAGACGGCGGCCGGGGAGAACGAGAGGAAGACGCCTTCCCCTCGGTTCTCGGACGCGGGGAGCCACGATATCTCGTCGGCGAGCGGCGCTCTTCGGACATCGAGCTGCAGCTCACCCTCGATGTCCGGCATGCTCGCCTCGAACCGGGTGAAGCCCACCTGGGCGCTGACCTCCCGCAGGCGATGCACCAGCACCACGCGGTCCACCGCCGCGAGCAGCTCGGATTTGCCCTTGAGAGAAAGTGTGCGGGCGTAGAAGTCCCCCTCGGGCGAGTCCTCGCCCACCTCCTCTTCGCAGGAGAGGAAGACCTCCATCTCGGCCTGCTTCAAGCTCACCTTCGACTCGGGCGCCCCCGCCTTCCTCCGCTGGACTTCCTTCCAGACGACATCGTCCGAAATCCCCTCCAACGCCTCGGAGACTCGGACCTTCTTGCGCTCCCGCTTGATGTCCGCCTGCGATTCGGCGTACTGGAGAAAATCGGCGTAGACCTCGTCGATGGCCCTGCCGATTCGCGCCAGCGGATCGGGGATTGAGATCACGTTGAGGACCTGCGGAAAGTAGGCATCGCTGGCCGTACGCACCAGCAGCCGGTTCGGTTGGCGCGGACCGTCGTTCCCGCACTTCTCGAAGGAGCGCTCTCCCAGCCAGGGGCGCGATCCGTTGCAGGAACCCAGCGGGGCCTCGCCGTACTTGGTGGCGGTGGCAATCGACCGGGAGGCCCCACAGTCACAGCGGACCCAGACCTCGGTCAGGTCTCCACTTGTCCCGCGCTCGTCGAGCCAGAGCTGTCTCCGGCACCTCCCCTTGTACTCGTGCGCGTACCCGTACCAGTCGATGTCCCCGATGTGCCCGTTCAGGCACGCACGGACGAAGCGCACAGGAACGACCGGGATCTTCTTCCGGTCCATGTCGACGTACTTCAGCGTAGGGACGGTCTGCAGATGCACGAGCCTGCGCGTACGGACGGGGTCCTTCCCCTCGTTCTTCTGGACGACGAACCACTCGGGGAACTGCCAGCAGCGGACTCCCGTCGTCTCGCCTTCGCCCCCCGCAAGATCGATGGGAGGCGCCTGCAGCCTGACACGTGGCAGCCCCAGGACCTTCTGCGCGTTCGCCTGCAGGCGGTTCTCCTGGATCTCGCGCATGGTCCCGAGCCAGTGGTCGAGACCGGAGACGAGGACCGCATGATCCCGCAGGTCGACCATGGCCCCGGGGCCGCAGCTCCGCACAACCTGACTCTGCCGGATCTTCCCCTGAGGCTGCTTCGGCTTCCGCCCCTTCATTCCTCCCCCTCCTCGACATCCCCGCCACCGAATCGGACGACCCAGAGGTTGACGGAGGGCTCCACGTCACGAAGCGAGCGATGGGCCTTGAACTTGCGCCTCTTCAAGGGGATCGTAAGAAGGTCAGGATCGAGGGGATCGACGAGCAGGGCAGGCCCGCGGGGGTCCTCGGTCGCGTTGTAGTGAAGGGGGGACCCCGTATCGAAGTTCCCGTCCGCGATCTTCTTCCAGTCGTCGAGGAGGTCGTTCACCCTTCCGACGACCTTGCCGCGCGGCGGATCCCCGTCAGTCGACGTGGCCGCTGCTCGCTCGGCCAGGGTCTCCCCGACGAAGTCGAGCTTGCCACGACAGCCGCGCACATCGCGGGCCTTGTCCGCCGCCGTGATGGCCGCGAGCCCATGTCGAGCCAGACCGACCGCGACGGCCGCCAGACCGCGGTCGATCGCGCGAGGCGCGAAGGGGGTCACGCTCGTCGCCTCGACCGCGCGATAGAAAGAGGCGTGGTATGCCTCGAATCGCTCATAGTGCGACCGGTCTCGCGGGCGATGGATGTTCAGGAGGGTCACGACCAGGCCTGGCCGATTCGGGTCCCGTCCCACGCGACTTGTCGCCTGAATGTACTCCGCGGTAGCCTTCGGCTGGCCGAGGACAACCATCAGGCCGAGGCGAGTGATGTCGAGACCGACGGAGATCATGTTGGTCGCCAGCGCGACGTCGACGGCCTCCTCGTCGAAGAAGCGGAGGGCGAGCCGTCGTCTCGCGTTCGCCACCTTGTCCGTCGACTCCCGAGAGGTCAGCTCGGTCACCTCGTAGTCAATCTCGCGATCCTCGAAGAGCCCCGTGGCATCTCCCTCGCGTCTCCGTCCCGCGTACTTGGAGACCCGGGAGCTGACTTCGTCCTCGACGATTCTGCGGCTCCCCCCGAGCTCGCGGAGGCTGCCGAAGTACCCCAGCAGCGTCATGTAGGGGTCCGCCGGGTTCTCGCGATTCCTGTCCCCGCCAGCGGCGGCATAGGCCTTTTGGGCGGCGCCCAGGAGCGCGAGATACGACCTCAAGAGCAGAACCTTGAGGCTGCGGCCCTGGGCCGCGATCCCGACGTAGCGACGGGCGTTCGCCTTCGTCGGTGGTACGGTTCGCGCGAAGAACGAGTCGCGGCGATCGGGGCCAGGAGCGGGGAATACCTCGACGTCGCGCCGGGCGAACAGGGCCCTCACCTGCGCCGGGGCACGGCGGATCGTGGCCGTGGACGCCACGACCTTGGGGCGGATGCGCGCCTCGCCCTCCTCACGGGTGCACAGCGCATCGATGGCCGTCTCGTAGAGGCCGACGAGAGTGCCGAGCGGCCCCGAGATCAGGTGCAGCTCGTCCTGGACGATGAGGTCCGGCGGGAGGAGCGGCTTCTCGAGCCTCCGTCCGAGGTCGGGGTCGCTCGGGCCGTAGAAGCCGTTCGCATCGTAGCGGTCCACCTTCCCGAAGAGCGCCCCGACGCGCCCAAACCAGGGGAGGCCGGCGAACTTGTCCACCGTCGCGATCACGAAGCAGGGGAGGCGACGGTAGAGTGGCTCATCGACCGCGACGACGGGGAGCGGATCGCTCTGCGAGAACGGACAGCTTCGATTCGCGCACGTGATCCGCAGGTCCGTGGGGAGGTTCTCGTTCGGCGTCAGTCGGAAGCACACCGGCTTGAACTTGGCGCCGCACCAGGGGCAGTTCTCCAGCGGGATCGGGGAGGCCTTCCGACTGTTGTTCTGGTAGGCGATCGTCTTCGCCCGGGCGGTCTCCTTGTCGTTGTCCCCCCTGCGCCCCATGCGGTTCGGAGTTGCCCCCTTCCCGACCCACAGGCCCACCTCGAACGGCCAATCGCCGAGGCGGCGCTTGTCCTTCTTCCGCTCCAATTCGAGGGCGCAGATGAGGGCCGCCGCGCGGCCGAGCTGGTCGAGCGTCAGCAGGCGCAGCGTGTAGCGCATCAAGACCGTCACGCCCGCCGCCTCCACTCCTGGGTGGCGGAGTCGGCGCAGGACGAGGGTGAATGCTGCGAGGCCCAGGTAGGCCTCCGTCTTGCCGCCGCCTGTCGGGAAGAACAGGAGGTCGACGATCTCGCGGTCGCCGTGACTCGGGTCGACGACGCCTCGCACGTTCATCAGAAGAAACGCGAGCTGAAAGGGGTGCCAGCGCGGCGCAGCGACGAGCTTCGGGTCCTTGCCCGAGACCTGCGACTCCCTCTGGCGTGCCGCGGCGGCCATCGCACGATTGGCGGTCCGGAACGCATCGAGGACTGTGGGGTCGTCCAGAGCGGCGAGGCCCTCCGCCATCCGCTTCCGCACGCCGTTCGCACGGTTGAGGAGCTCCGTGGCAACCTCCTCGCGCCGCTTGTCCCCGGGCGGGGGCGTCTCCTGGGCCTTGATCCAGTCCGCGTACCGCAAGACGAGGCCCTCGACCTTGGACTTGAGGTCTGCGAACGAGGCGACCGCGCCCAGGGCCTCCATGGATAGGTCCACGCCGTCGACCTGTCCCGGCTCGACGCGCTCCACGTCGGCCGTCGGGACCCACGCCGTGCGCACCTCGCGACACGCGCCGTTGACCACGAGCGCTGTCGTCGCCACGCCATGTCCGACGGCGTACTCGCAGGCGTCTCGATACTGGAGGTCGGCGATCCTCTCGTCCTGGTCGTCGAGCTCCAGGCCTCGCAGGTTGGGCCGCGGCACGAACGGCGTGTCGGATTGAATCGTCAGGCCCGCCTGAAACGCAGAGGCCTCGTCCTTGCGGTCGTCGCCCTGGGGCTCGCGCTCGTTGACGAGGAAGATGGAAACGGAGCGCGTCCCCTGCGGAACGCGGCCCTCCCCGCCGATTACGCGCTTGGGAACGGGCCGTTCTCGGATGGCGAGCTTGAGCCCCTTGCTCTCGGGGACCGGGACCTCTCGGCGCTGACGCTCATCACCGAGGCGGACGGGGACGACGGACTGACGCGGAGTCCGCGTCCACCGCAGCGCACCGGCCTCCTCCGCGGCCTCCAGCTTGTAGTCGCCCCAGGTAACGTGGACCTGAAGTTCTCGTGTCCGCGCGGAGAGGAGGACGCTGACCCCGATCGAGGCGGGGAAGAAGACCTTCCGCGCGGAAGCCGACTCGGGCGTCTGGTCGTCGTCGGTCCCCTCGGACTTCTCGAACACCTCGATCTGCTCGGTCGACGTCGGGTCGGTCCGCTGGTCCTCCTTCGCGGCGAAGGGGACGAGGAAACCGGTGAGGTACCAGCGCGAGGGTGCCTGCGACAGCGTCTCGTCCTGATAGGGGTCGCCGGGATGCGGCCCAACCAAATCCAGCCGCAACGCGCCGACCAACTGCTCACGGACTTCAGACGACGTCATTTGCCACTGTCCCCGATCGATTCCTCGATCTCAGGTTGAGAGACGCGCGGTGGGCGCGGTCGGAGGAATGAGGATGACCAGCCGGTCTGACAGACGATCGCGAATGTCCTTCTTGACGAGCATGGGGAGCTTGAGATCGTCGTCGAAGAGTGAGTCCTTCCGACGGGTGCGGACCTCGCTATGGGCAACGTTGCCGACCAAGGGCACGTGCCAGGCGAAGGTCTCGAAGTCCCTCTCCCCGAGCGAAGTCGACGTGAATGTGGCTGCGGCGGTCGTCATCGCGGCGATGCCTGTGAGGTCTCGACGCTCCGGCTTGAAGCAGGAGGCCGGTTCGGGACGGTACTTCTCGCGATCAACGGAGAAGGACGGGACTCTCAGCCGAGGACCGAGCACTCTCCCGTCGAGTACATCCTCCTCGCCGATCAAGAGGAAGAGCCTCTCTGGGTCGGGGATGGGATTGTCCTCGCGATCTGGATCTGACGCCGGTCGCTCGCGCATTCTAGGCAGCCATGAATTCCTGGATTCGGCGGAGTGCGGCTATCAGCGAGGCAGAGTCGTCCCCAACCGCCCATAGTTGGCGGCCACCCGGCCCTCCCTTCGTGATCGCGACGATCTCACCCGTGTTGGAGAACTCGACATCTGCGTAGCGGGATCCGCCGGAGAAGCACACCGCCACCCCGCCCTCGCCCGTCGCGACGATCTTCTTGGGGGCGAGATTGATCTGGTGCATTGCGTCGAGCGCACGGCGAGCGTGCTCAAGCGCAGCGGCGTTCGGCGCCGATCCAGTTTCCGCGTCTCCCTGTGCGGACCTGGTCTCCATCCTGCGCAACTGGGCTTCGGCGTCGGCGAGCCAGTCGCTCCTCGTAGGTGCGAGGTCAGGGCCGCGGAGTAGGTGGGTTCCCTTGGGGGCATCCACGTGGAAAGGCATGGTGGGCGCCGCGGTCGACCCGGACGGGGTCGCTCCAAGAAGAACGGCCGATAGTGCGGCGGCTCCGTAGCTGGGGCGGGTCGAGTCGGCTCTCATTCCGAGTCCCTCCCCACGGACTGAGTGGCTGCCGAAAGCTGCACGATCTTGTCGTCGAGCCAGTCTCGGATGAGCCTCGCCGTGCCCAGGTTGATGACGACGTCCACTTCGACCTCCCGAACAATCCCCTCGCGGGCGACTTTCCCCTCGGGGATTTCCTCACCGACCCGCCCATCGGGACTGAGTTGAAATTCGACCTGTTGCGGGATCGGCACACGTTCGCTGAAGAACGCGATCTGGATACCGCCGGTCGGCGTGATCCCACCCCAGACTCCGTCTGCGTGAACCACCCGAAAGAGGTTGCTCTTGATGTAGTGGAATCGGATCTTCGATGGGAGCGGGGGCAGGCCTTGCTCGGGAGAAGAGGGCATCCGCGCCTCCTGGTTCATTCGTGTTCGGACCCCATAAGTAGCCTCGAACGGGGGGGTAGCGTCAAGTAGAACTTCGTCACGGGGGCTTCGGCTTGGGTGATGTGGGGGCTGCGCCACGGTGGCCAGGGCCTCGCACTCGGCGTGAACGGTCTGCCGGCGATCGCCATCCCAGGCGCACGGGCCCTGCGTACCCAACGACGCCGAAGGCTCGGCTTGCGGAAGGGTTCTCGCGCGTCTAGAATTCCATCCGTTGGAGGCGGCGTCCACTCGGGTGAGGCTGACGCCGAGAACCATGGGCTCATCCCCGCTGATCAACCTTGCCGCTCGGTGCAACCCGTCCGCACCTCCTCCCAAGGGGGCCTACATCCAGCGGCGGCACCTTGCGGCACGGCTCGCGCCTGGCGGTGAGATGCCAGAGCACACCCGTGTACTTCTCATCGGTCAGACGGGGGTCGGGAAGTCCACCGAACTTGCTCAGGTCGCGGCCGATCTGGAATCCAAGTACTGCATCCTCTTCCCGCCTGTCGATACGGTTCTGGATCTGGGCCACATCGGATGGCACGAGATTCTCGTCTTCAGCGCTCGTTGGGCAGCTTCGGCGCACGGGATGGAGGATGCCGAATCCGTCGAGACGCTGGATCGCTACCTCGAGGAGCCACGAGAGACGAAGTACCCAGCAATCGCCGAGGCCCTTCGGTCGCAACTGGTCACGACGATCGGCGGTCCGCCCGCGCCAACTCCGCTCCAGCGGTTTCGAAACGAGGAGGCGGCCATCCGGGGCCTGATTGCGAAGGGGCGTGCGCAGTTCTGGGACGTGGCGACTGCGGTCTTCGGTGGGCTGGAGCAGAGGATGGGCCGTCCGCCCCTCCTGATCATCGACGGCCTCGAGAAGATGCCGGATTCGTCGGCACGCCAGCTCTTCTACGACGAAGCCCGCCATGTCCGAGAGCTGCCGGTGCGAACCGTCGTCACAGGCCCTCTATCGATGAGCTTCACCGAGTGGTTCGGCGACATGGAGGAGTGCTTCTCGTCCGTCGAACGCATGCGGGCGATTCCGCCAGCGGTGAATGACCCGAGCTCGTCGTTCTTCGATCAACTAGCCTCGGCGCGAGGGGCGACTGGCCTCATCTCGACGGGGGATCTGGCCCTGCTCATCCACTGGTGCGCGGGCCTGCCGAGGCAGTTCTTGCACCTCCTCGGCCAGGCGGCCACTCTGGCGCTTGAGGGAGGGCAGGAGCAGATCAAGCGGGACCACTGCCTACGCGCCGCCCAACGGGTGACGGAGAGGTTCCAGTACCAGCTTGGGCCATCGGACTTCGAAGCCCTCGCCAGACCTGATTCGGAACGAACGAATGAAGCCCGAGCTCGACTCCTGCGGGTTGGCGCGCTCGTCGAGTTTGACGACCCGTCCGGGGGCCCGCGCATTGAATCGAACCCCCTCGTTCGCCAGCTCATGAATCGCAGGAAGTCAGAGGCGCCTCGTGGCCGAGCGTAGAAGTCCATCGGGCTGGTTCGAGGACGTCTGCTGGGCGGTCGCAAACGGACCCACGCCCATCGTCCTCGCCGTCTGCGCGGACCTGACTGCATTGCGTCGCTTGGTCGAGTGGCTGCGTGCTGGAGTCCCGTCGCTCGCACCCTCGAGCGTCAGGGAGATCGCGCCCGACCAGCTCCTCCAACTCATCGAAGAGCTCGACGACGGAGCCGAGCGTGTGGCCTTCGTCGTAGATGCATCCGGTGGGGACGACGCGGCACTTGCCTCCCGTTGGTCGGCGTGGAACCTGGCTCGCGAGCGTATCCGCGAGGGACTCCAGGCGCCGCCGCGGAGAAACGTGCTCGTCCTGCTGGTCACGCTGACCCGCATGGAGGACGTCGCGCGGTGCGCGCCGGACCTGCTCTCGATCTCCACCGTGCTCACGGTCTCCGAAGAACCATTCGCGGTGACCGCGGACGATGATGAGCTCCTCGATGTCTACCGCCAGGATCAGGCAGCGCTGGAGCAGCGCTACGGGCTGACGACCGACGAGGTCATGGCGAAGCTGATACAGCGGGAACCCGTGACGATCCCGGCGGAAGACCTGCGTCGGTGGGAGGAGATCGCTCAGGCCCTCCGCGCCCTGCCCCCGCGATGAAGCTGGCGAACAACCTCTATCTGAGGATTCAAGAGGTCATGGAAGGCCACAACCTCTGGGACGGAGACGTCGCCAAACTCCAGCAGCTCCGCGGTAACCGTTCGGCGGACCACACCTATCCCCGGGGTGGTCCGGGAGGGCATCCTGCTAGTGGCGAACGCCACACAGGAGGTGCGACATGCCGACGGTCAGATCCAACGACGGGGACCTGC
>Ga0209726_10001146_pt1 | contig 44283 bp, 55 predicted proteins | sample Subgrocontami54m_FD_187453 | JGI IMG/M metagenome (GOLD analysis project Ga0209726, IMG submission 187453) | Subsurface groundwater microbial communities from S. Glens Falls, New York, USA - GMW46 contaminated, 5.4 m (SPAdes) (version 3) | ecosystem: Environmental > Aquatic > Deep subsurface >...
CGGGTCGCCGATGAGGCGACTGCCGATGAGCTACGGGCCCTTTTATCATCCGATTATATCAAACTTCACCGCTTGGAAAGAAACTGTTCCGGAGTGAGCTCTGCTTGCCGGAGGATGGATCGGAGCGTACCCAAGGGAATGGTTTTTCCGGCATGATACGGTACCGTCACAAACAGCTTCCCTTTTCGGAGTCGAATGTGACTGCCGGACGTGCGTACTTTTTCAAACCCGTGAGCAAAAAGGGTGGATAGAACCTCGAGCGATCTAAGCGAAGGCAGCTTTGACATCGGGGGTAAAGAGCGTTGAGGAAACATCGTGGGCAACCGACACGAGTATTTCTTCAACGACAGATCCTTTGGAGATGCGCATCGGCTTTTTATCCGCAGGAATGAGCTCCCCTTCTTCCAGCCGCGACTCCACCACAAGCTCAAGGGCGTCCTGCGCCATGAACCGCGCTTCTTCAATCGAATCGCCGCATGTACAGATTTCCGGAAACGCCGGTACAGAGACGTTGTAGCCATCGTCCCCTGCTTCGGGGATAAACACGGTCGTAAACTTATAGAGTTTCATGGTGAACGTAGTGTAGCAAAAAGCGCTAAAAAATCAAATGCCCAGCCGCTCTCTTGCGTGTGTGATGATCTGCCCGACTATCCGGTTGTAGTCCCATCCGGCCGCGCGGGCGGCTGCCGGATAGTAAGTTACCACATTGGGATCCCCGATCATGCCGGGAATCGTATTTATCTCAAGAAGATGCGGCTTGCCCCGGGCGTCCATCCGAAGATCAATCCGCGCAATATCCCGACACCCGAGAGCCAGAAACGCTTTTATGCACATCGTCTCTATCATCGTCTGTACGCTTCGCGCCAATTGGGCAGGACAAATGTAAATATCATGGGGACTTGTGAGTGTCGACTCGAGAAACCATTTTGCCTCAAACGATTCAAATTTCCCCATATCCTTGGGGTAGACATCAAAGTTTATTTCGACAATAGGCAGAATATAGACACCCTTCCCTACCCCCGGGTTACCCATGACCGTCACGGTAAACTCCCTCCCCGGCATATATTCTTCCACAATGACGCCGTTTCCGCAGGCTGCCCGCGTCGCGCGAATTTTAGCAACCAGCGTATCCGGCGCGGTCACAAGATTGTCGTTAAAGACTCCTTTACTTGACCCCTCGCTATTTGGTTTCACGATGACGGGGAACATGAGACCATTAACATACGGCTTATCATTTGGTCCGATAATGACATATTTGGGCGTGGGCAACCCATGATACAGCCAAACTTTTTTCGTGAGGGATTTATCCAGAGCAATCGCCTGAGCGAGGGCGCCGGAGTGCGTATAGGGAAGCCCAAGCATCTCGAGGATTGCCGGCATCTGCGCTTCACGCATCTCTCCGCGTAGTCCTTCAGAAAAATTGAATACGAGGTCAATTGTTTTTTTAAGCTTCTTAAGCTTTCCGTAGGCATCCTCATTGGTTTCAATATCCGTGCACTCATAACCGTTTGCCACGATCGCATCGTGGATGGCAGCAATCGTCTCTGGTTCATCAAACTCTGCTTCCTCCTGCGCTTGTTGCCCCAGACCTGCTTTTACATGCCGGACATTATAGATGAGTGCGATGTGCATTTTTTTATTACCCAGCATAATTTTCTATCATGACGCATTGATGCAATTTGTAAAGAGGGGAAATTAATTCGGAGCGTTACAGCTTCGCTCGTTGGGCGATTTCTGCTTCGACCAGTTCGCGTGAGCGGCCGTATTTGAGGCGCGAGAGTTGGACGATAGCTGCAGCCACCTGCGGATTTCGTAGAGACGTCACTTTCTTCATGTCTTTGGTCATGTCCATACTAAAGGGCTTCACTGGCTCATTATGGACTGTTGTTTTGACATACGCGTTGAAGCGGTCAATATTGATAAGGTCCATTTCGTTAAACGTCGGTTGGTACTCGTGCTGGAGATAGTTAGCGTCCGTCACCCCAACGCGGAAAGAAATTACGCTCCCCACATTTCCAAACACTGCGTTTTTCACTTCCTCCTCCATCTGACCGATGAACTGATTGGCAACGATAAGATTGAGACGATACTTCCGGGCTTCAGAAAGGATCTGGGCGAAGTCCGGAGTCGCAAAATTTTGAAACTCGTCCACGTAGAGATAAAAGTCCCGACGTTTCTCCTCAGGAATCTCCTGCCGGCTCATGGCGGAGATGAGGATCCTGGGGACGAGGATCAGTCCCAGAAAGTTACTGTTTTCCTCTCCCAGCTTGCCCTTAGCGAGGTTCACGAGGAGGATTTTGCCTTCGTCCATCACTTTACGGAAGTCAAAGCTTGACTGGGATTGCCCGATGATATTCCTTATGAGTTTATTGGTGACAAACCTGCCGAACTTACTGACGATGTAGTCGAGAACCTCGGATTTATGAAAGTCCGCGGTTTGGGCAATCTGATCCGTCCAGTAGCGCCGCACTATGGGATCTTTCACAAGCGGCAAAAGCGACTGCACAAAATCCGGCCGTTGCAGAGTCTGGACAACCTCGATAAAGGTCCCGTTAGGGATGGCCTCCATGACGGTGAGCATGGCATTTCTGATCGCGTGTTCAAACCGGGGACCGATGATACCGGTTTTCATAGGATCAAAGAGCTTGTACATAAGTCCCACAATCGAAGTTGCCACAAAATGCTTCTGAAGTTCTGTCTGGGCCTCAAGGAGGTTGAGTCCCGCAGGCCGCTGGGAATCTCCGGGGTCAAAGTAAATGACATCCTCAGCGCGTTCCGGCGGCATGCGGGCGAGGATATTTTCCACCAGATCACCGTGAGGATCGACAACTGCGAGCCCCTTGCCGGCCACAATGTCCTGCATCACCATTTCTTCTAACAGTTGGCTTTTCCCCACGCCGGTTTTTCCGATGATATACATGTGACGCCTCCGGTCGTCTTCACTTAGATAAATCGGCCGGTCCTGACCGCGGTAACGCGATATTCCAAGAAATAAACCTGCGGTGGGAATCTGTGCCGGAGCAGGAGCGCGCTTTGCATTAAGCCAAAAAATGTGGGCCGTCTCAATGGATTTATTCGGGAGATGAAAGATAGTCGCCAGTTCATCTGTTGAGAGGACACTGTACTGCGGGAGAAGCGGCAGGTTTATGACCGGAAAGTACCGGTAGATAAAATCCATCATAAACAGCTGTTTGATGGGAAGCTTAACTTTGGTAAAATGATTATGGTCGCTGGCAAACTGTTCGAATGCTCCGACCAAGTTTTCCAGATGCCGCTTTGCAGATTCCTGACTCGGACTGGAAATAACGAGCCGTACGACCGCGTTAAAACCGGGTTTACTCACTTTGCCTTCAATAGCCTCGAGTGCTTTGGGGTCAATTTTAAAGCTTGCCTTTTCCGGATTCGCCTCGTCTTTTTTGACTTTGGAGATATACCCTCTCCCCATGTTCCTCCACTTGCTGTCCGCCGGCTGGATGAGGATTTGGACTGCCGCACCCTCCCCATCAGCCATTTTAGCAAGGACCGAAGTAATCGAGGAAAGCGGATCCACCGGCAAATCCCGGTAGATACGGATCGGAAAATAATGAGAACTTTTGAGTTTGAGTGCGGCAAAAGCAACTTTGCCGGTTTGGGAAAAGATAGAATACTCCTCCACTTCACGGATATCCGCGCCGCTATAGCTGCCGTGAATCTGCTTTTCCACGTAATCCATGAGCCGCCTGGGTACGGAAACGTAAAAACGGATATCCTCGCGCTTGGCAACAATTTCGCAGCTGATATGCTCCTGGGGCCTAAGAAACGACCAAAATCCGCTGTGGGCGATACTGTGAAGGCTCGCAAATAATTGTTCCGCCGCATCAATTTTAATCTCGTTTTCCCTCGGCACGGCGATCTGCATGAGAACGTACTCAAGACTTCGCTCCTCGCGGTTCCGGTACTTCCAAAGGAGGAATGCTATATACGCCAGAGCCCCAAGCCCGGCCAAAAATACCACCATGAGGAGAAGGCTCATCGCGAAAACTTGCAGACGATAGGTAAGGTCAATAAATTGTTCAGGCATAGATTTTTTTATGCAGCTGCTTGAGCTTTCTCACACACCACTCCGCAAGCCATCTCCACGAGCTCGTGATGCTTTGCTTAAGACCCTGGGCAATCTGGTCATCGGTTAATGGAAGCGCCGCCGCTGGCGCTTGTGGCAGACCCACCGACCCCACGGGTTTGACTCCCATCTGCGTTACTGCCTGTGGCAGCTGTACCGTGGTCGGCTGCGCTTTCACCCCAACTGCCGCAACTTCTTTTGATATCTCAATTTCCTGTCCGCCGACGTCTTTAAGCACCGGCTGTTCAAGTCCTAAAGCTCCTGGCTCTTGCTCCTTTCCCCCTATCCCAAGTGTTCCGCCGGATACTTGAGGAGGCAATTGATTTGTGGGCAGATCATCCATACATTCATCATATCACGAAGCAAATGCAAAAATTATCCCCTGTTTTGGCAGCGTTCTGCGTTTTTTCTTCATCGGATAATTTTTCATCCCTTGTTCGCGTATCGCGGTCAAATACCATATGATTGATAATAGTACCCACGGCGATCCCCCATGTTCGACACCCGACGGGTGAATTAGCTTCGCACCTCTTCTTTCTTGGACTACCATTGCTATTTTACTCTCGACCGGAGGAAAATTGGCACGATTCAACATCATCCACACCATCCACCCGAAAACCATCCCCGTTACCGCCTCGCGTTCCTTTTTTTGAATACTTCGTTTTTTTTCTATCACGGAATCTTTTTTGGTTTCTCGTTTAACTTTCCTTAATTCATACTTCTTCAGCAGCGGCCGCTTCTCCCGCCTCTCTCGTTTCTCCAAATCTATCGGTGTCAATAATTTTGCGACCGCAATTTTTTTGCTCCCGTTCTCTTTACTTCGCTTCACCCGTCTCCTCTGTTCCTTTCGATTCCCTACTTTCACTTCTGTACTGACCTTCACGCGTACTTTTTTCTTCTTTCGTTCTTTTGCAGCCCTGAACGGTTCAATCCTTTCTGATCTCAAGGGTTGAACCTTCACGGAATCTTTTTTGGTTTCCTGTTTTGCTTTCCGTAATTCCTTCTTCTCTTTTCTTAATTCTTTTTTCGCGTGCCGCTCAATACTTTTCTTAATCGCCACTACCGGCGTTGGTAGCTTCTCTGCTAGTCCTGAAAGAATCACCGACGCCGCATGGATCGCAACGCCCGTCTCCGCAATGACTCCAAGCATCGCCATCCCCTTCTTCATTTCTTTATGTCGTTTCTCGATAACCTCAACCGTCCTCACTGGTTTCTCTCTGATTTTCTCGAGGGTCAACCGCTCTGTTTGCTCTCCTGAGCGATCGCCATCAACACTGTCCTTCTCAAATAGTCTTCGTGCATCTCGCAACACAGACAAATTTACAATCCGATCCTTTGCGTCTTGCTGGACGATTTTATTCTTCACAAATAAAGAGACGCTTTTTATTGTTTCGTGGGTATCTATCAATACGCCCCGCATTGCGTAGCCTGTTGTATCAACGATACCTGCCAGACTACCACGGGTTCTTATTGAATCTCTCTCTGAAATTTTTGTTGTGTGACTCTCAAAGTTATCTTTTTGGAATAACTGAGTCGTCAAACGATCTGGCCTGCGTTCTCTTACACGAACCACTGACTGTGCTTTATCTTGTTGTAGTTGGACATCCGTAAAAATAAATACTTTTTCTGATGGTGCAACTTCAGTTAAATGTGCTGACCTTTGTCTCGTAATTTCTCTTATGCTGTCAAAATTATGTTGCACGCCGTTCTTCGCCGTATTTATTACTTTAATAACCCCGTGGTTGGTGAGTTTATCGTACCTATATTCCAAGACATCCCGATTATCCTGCCCATCTCGTGCAAAGGAAGTTCTTACGACTGTTGCGCCATGTACAAATGCGTATTGAATGAGTCTGCTTGTTTGGTGATCAACAACTGAATACTCTGCTGGATTATTCTTTAATTCGCTACTTCTCCGTTGATTTATATGAAGTTGTTCCGCTGTCGATCCCGTGTTAAGAAAATACATCTCACCACTTGGTGTCAACGCAAACTCTCCGTTTTTATACTCATCTTCTCCGGCATTTTCAATGCTGGATGCTATCTCCATTACATGAAAGATCGGACGAAACTGTAGTGCAGCTCGAACCTTCACCTCATGTGTTGACAAGGTCGGATTATCCCGCTTCAGTGTATCAACAGTGACATTATATGAATCTAAATATGACTGTTTACATTGCTCACATGGCATAAAAAATCCTCTCACCCGAGAGGATCTACAAATACACGAATAATCACTTGGATTATTTGTTTACTTGTTTATTCCCCGCTTTTGGCGGGGTTCCTGCTCGGGATATCAGTAAGGAAGAGTTCCGGGCTTTTACCGTTGCGGCACAGCAGCTGATTTGCACAGCCTTCCTCTTCGTCTTACTTTATTGAATCATTTTACCATCATTTCATTCATTGGTCGGATTTGATTATTGGTCGGATTGGTCGGATTTTTCTATTCCCTGCCAAACTATTTCTTCAACATTCTCCTGTTTGTTTATAAACCGTGCCAACATAAAAAACAAGTCCGAAAGACGGTTTAAATATTTTACGATACGTTTATCTATCTCTTGTTTTTGCGCGAGCGCAACGGTTTGGCGCTCCACTCTTCTGCATATACTTCTCGTAATGTGAGCATGGGCAGCGAGCTGCGCGCCTCCCGGCAGGATAAAATTTCTGATCGGAGACAAGCCCTTCTCCATCGCATCAATCCGCGCTTCCATTTCCTTTACTCGACCATCCAACCCCGCAAGATCACCATTCTTCCATCCAGCCATCGTGCTTCCAATAGTAAACAAATCCGACTGTATTGCCTGCAGAAATTGTTTGACGTCCTGCGAAGGGAAAAGAGCGGCAATGTGCCCCACCCAACTATTGAGTTCGTCAAGCGATCCATAAACCTCAACGAGTTCTTCGCATTTCAATACGCGCTTCCCACCAAACAGTGATGTTGATCCGGTATCTCCGGAGCGGGTGTAGATAGACATACGTTAACATTCCGAATATCCACAGCTATAACACTTCTTACAGCTTTCTTCAAACACCAGGCTCCCCTCCCCGCAGCTGGGACAAAGGTCCACGGTGACGACGCGCTCCTGGGCTATCGCACGTTGGAATGACACCGGATCAGGAGACTCCTCTTTGATATCAGGGGCAGCTATTTCCGTGTGGCCGTTGGTTTGCCCGTTCGTCGCTACCACCTGGGGCTGGTCTGCGTTGGTGAGCTTATGCTTGGTGAAAAATCCAAAATGCCGGTCGATCACTTTAGCTACCGCGTCCGGCAAGCTTCGTACGCGATTTTCCCCAAACCCTAAGCTCCGTGCTCCCCCGATACCGATAAGCTCTGCCGCTACTTTATGCGCGCGTTCGATGGGGCTAACCGGGGAGGCTAAACGAAACGTAAGAGAGATGACCCTCCCTAGTGCTTCCGCCATAGCCGTGACATCACTCCCTGCTTTCCCAACGTTAATAAATACCTCCAACGGCTGCCTACCACCGTTAGTATTGATCGTGATAAATGCCTGGCCAACTGGAGTTTCTACCTTATATGTTGATCCGTGGACGACCTGCGGCCGGGGTTTAACCTCCGGTACATACTGACCGGCAACGTTCACTTCATCATCTTTGCCAACTGCAGCAGGTTTTTCTTCTGCGATGCGTTCTAATACTCCTTGCCTGCTCCCTTCGCGCATATATGCGATGCCTTTGCACCCCAGATCATACGCAAGCGTATAAAGCCGCTTCACGTCTTCTACCGTATGGTCTTTGGGAGCATTGACTGTCTTACTGATACTGGCATCGACATACTTCTGTATTGCCGCCTGGACATATACGTGGTTCTCCGGAGTCAAATCGTTTGCGGACACAAAGTAATCCGGCCGGTCTACCCTCGTGGGTTCGCGGCCATTTGCTGCCGTAAACTCTCTATACCATGCATCATATAAAGGATGACGGATGATGTGTTCGCCCAAGCGATCGTGACGCATAAATTCAAATTCATACACAGGCTCTATACCGCTACTTACCCCAGCCATAAGTGAAGTACTCCCCGTCGGCGCCTGCTGGAGGATTACGGAGTTTCTCACCCCGTGTTTTTTCAATTTTTTTCTGATTTCCTCGGGGAGTTGTTTGATAAAATATCCCTCAAGATGCTTTTTTATGTCAATTCCCGGAAACGCACCCTTTTCTTCGGATATCCCAATGGACGATTCATACGCCGCGTCCCGGATAGTTTTATAGATTTTATCAATGACCTCTAAACTCTCTTGTGATCCATACCGGAGCTTCATTTTGATGAGCGCGTCCCCAAGCCCCATGGTTCCCAGACCTATACGACGCTCTCCTTCTACTTGACGCTTTTTTATTTCCGGAAACACGTAAAAATCCGCGTCAATCACGTCGTCCTGAAACCGTACACCGACTTTGGCAATTTCAGCCAATCTTTCATAATCCATCTCGCCACGCTCGTTCACTAGGGCCACAAGATTAATAGAAGTAAGGTTACAAACCCCAAAGTTTGGTAATGGTTCCTCTCCACATGGATTAACACAGTTCACATACTCCCAATAATAATTATTAAACCACTTGTTGTTGCGCTCCATAAAGACGACGCCCGGTTCGGCGCTTTGCCAGGCCGCTTTGGCAATCAAATCCCAGAGGGCGCGGGCTTTTATTGTCTTTTGGACAATAACCTTTTTACCGAGCTTCAACCAATTAGGAAGATACCCATCCCATTTTTCGTCATACTCCGGGTCACTCTTATCCGGAAACACCAAATCCCAGTCGGCATCAGTTTTGACGGCTGTCATAAACGCATCGGAGACGCACACAGAAAGGTTTGCCCCATTGATACGGTTGAGATCCTGTTTCACGGTGATGAACTCCTCCACATCCGGATGCCAATCCCAGAGCATGAGCATAAGGGCCCCGCGCCTACTTCCCCCTTGTTGAATGATATCGCGGGTTGCAACGCTAAAAAGTTCTGCCCAATTGATGGGGCCCGATGAAAAACCATTGACTTTTTGTACACGCGCTCCGCGAGGACGAAGGCTTGAGAGGTTTATGCCTACCCCACCACCCCGGGACATAATCTCCACCATTTGGGAAAGCGTGTTCAGGATTCCCTGACGGGAATCATGAGGGCTCGGAACCACGAAACAGTTATAGAAGGTGACTTTGTAACCTGTCCCTGCCCCGGAGAGGATCCGTCCGCCCGGCACAAGCACAAAATTTTCCATTGCCTGATAAAATTTTTCTTCCCACCCCTCACGCTCCCCTTTGGGTTCCACCCGGGCAATTGCGTGGGCAACGCGGCGCCACATTTCCTCGGGCGTTTTTTCAACAGCCGTGCCTGCCTCGTCTTTGAGGGCATAACGGTCTAAAAACACTTTTTGGCTGATACCGTTGAGGTCCATAATCAGAGCAACTTCTTCACTTCCTTTTCAAAATCCTCCACATCCACAAAACTCCGGAATACGCTTGCAAAGCGTATATAAGCAACTTTATCAAGCTTCTTTAAACGCTTGGCAACCAACTCTCCGATTTTTTTACTGACTACTTCTGTCGAATCTCCGCCGATGAGTTCCCGCTCCACTTCATCTACTATCCGGTCCACGTCACCCGCTTTTATTGTCGTTTTCCCGCTCGCCCTCCAGATACCGCGCTTCAACTTTTCCCGATCAAACGTTTCCCGCCGCTCATCTTTCTTGATGACCGTGATGGGTACGCTCTCAATCCGCTCGTACGTCGTAAACCGCTTTTCGCACTTTGTGCATGTGCGTCTCCTTCTCGTCACTGCCAAGTCCTCGCTGTCACGCGTCTCTAATACTTCGGTATTCTCGTGATTGCAATACGGACATTTCATGAAAACTCAAACACTATCGGTGGTGCAAATGCTCAAGCTTACCCACTATATGGAGATTTTTATGTAGCGTCAACTGGCAATCTCTAGATCAAACGTAGTCAATTTTCTCCCTTAGCTTCGAGAGATGTTTCCTTGAGGAAAAAGTACGGAGTTAGAAATAGCGATAAGAGTCACCCTTACTATTTTGTGTTCATTTAACTACTTAAGCTTCTCTACTTCAGTCTGCAAGTTCTTGACAAACTCGAGCGATCCGGTGAGTCCAGCCTGATCTGCACCGGATGTTTTAACAATAAGCCCAGCCAACACTTCGATATGCTTTTCCATGGATCGCGTTAACGTGTCGATAATACTTGCCGGCACCGGCCTTCCGGTAGATTTAAATGCAGATAGGCCGCGCGCGGCGCGCTCCATATACTTTTCTCCTTTGGAGATCGTCGTCTCTGCGAGAGTTCCCTTCCCCTGTTCTACCAATACGCCTCCCATATTCAGACGTTTATCCGCCTGGAGTATATGAAATTCTGCTTTGCGTAGTGGATCTACTATCAATCGGTCCAGAATCCCGTCGCGTACTTGTTTAAGAAAGTAGAGCGGATGGTCAGGCAAAATCCCCGGGAACGGCAAGAGGTACTCCGGCTTTTTTTCAATGACCGGGCTTGCCGAGGCGACTGCAAATGAAAACCTGGGAAAGGAAACAACGAGGAATAAAAATGTAAGAACAAAAAGTATCGCGTGTGTTTTCATAGTGATTGTCCTTTCAGTTCCTTAAGTATACGCTTCGGGTTCGCAGCAATCAAGTCAAACACCTCTTTCTCAAGTTCTTTCACTTTCGGATACGCCGCGTCAAGAATTGTTTGCTGACCTTTCGGTAGGTGCTCGTCGTTCCATAGACGGAATCGCGCGTCAACGCCAATCACATCCTGCTTAACCATTTTATCAGCGAGAAACAATAATTTTTCCTCCCAAGTCTTCGGGGTAATCGCCGGATCAAGGATGGCATGGAGCGGATGCGTCTTGACGATGGCCGCAACCTCCCCCATCCCCTCTTGCCGCAAAATTCTTACCCCCGCATCCGGATGCTGCTCCCCGGGAAGTTTTGGTATATTTTTATCAATGTCATGAAGGAGCGCAGCAGCAATCAAAAGCTTATCATTAATGTTGAGCTTTGTCGCCAAAAACTTTGCCACCTTGGCGACGAGTTCCACATGCCTTCGCTTCCCCTCCGGCAACGCGTACTTATCCCACAACTGTTTGGCTTGAGCTTGATCAGGAATCATAAAGGGCGTCTGGGATTATACACCGAAATATCCGTCATCGGAAAATGTCGAACATTGAGTGTCATGAGCCGGGAATGATTCACTTTTGCCGTCGCGGCCACGATGCAATCAGTAAGACTTAACGTCGCTATCTGTTTACGAAACTGTTGCCAATAATATCCGGCTTCTCTGGCTATCTGCTCACTGACCGGTACAACCATCTGATGGGTAACGAAGTCTTCCGTTGCAGTTATTTCAGTGGGGAAAATATTTTTGTAAAGCTCTGCGATGGTAATGGTGGAGATGCTCGTACCGTATTGAGAAGCTACGCGTTTGACTGCAGCCACGATTTCTGTATCATTTCTCAAAACCCAGATCGCAATATCCGTATCAAGCGTGTACATCAAACGTCCTTTCATCCGCGAGTCTCCCCCTTCGCAGCCAACGCTCAACTTTTTTCTTCGTAGCCCACTCGGGATGATTTTTTGTAGTATATGTTCCTGCGACGCGCTCAAGCATTTCCCTATACGCCACAGGATCAAATTTTTTTCTGGGAATAACATCGGCGATCACTTCTCCGCGCTTTTCGTCTTTGATGGTGATCGTATGTCCCTGCCGGTTTCGTAAAAGATAATCCGCGATATGTTGCCGATATTGACTGATGGAAACAGTAATGGTCATATATTCCTATATTAGTACAATATGTACATATTGTCAATATCGTATCAACAATATATCAACAATAAAACCATCATAAAAGCTTCGCTGCAAGAGATTCAAGTGTTACTTCCCTTGGTGGAGACGCGAGCTCTGGCCACTGATGGAAAGGTCGAAATTCGATTCTTCTTTCATCGCCTATTTCACCTTGCCATTGACCCTGGTACGCTGCCATTTCCCCAAATGGAAGCACGCGGTGTCTTGCCACGCGGGCAATGCCCTGTAACGGATCAAGAGACATATCTCTATCAGGAACGATAGTCATACCCAATGGGCCTCGATATCCCGAATCGCCCAAACAACTGTGTTTCGCAATCAGAAATTGCAGCGGGTTATTCAACTGATCAGTCAGATGTATTTGTGGAGTAAGTATCTCATCACCCAAATCAACAACTCCATCAAACTCCACATAGTAGGGTGATCTTTCTTCAAGAAACCACGATCCGTTTTGGAGAGCTACTGATTCGGTGGGTGGCAGGATGGTTCGCTTCTTTCTGATCATTCCTGCGCCTAAAAATCGCTCCACGCGCTTCGGTTTAAGCAGTTCTGACACCTCCATGGCTGCCCCGCGCAGTTTAATCGAAAATTGAGCAACTGCAGCTCCCTCCTCAAACTGTATACCGAAGGGATTATCGACAGTGTAATTGCCAATAACTTCTCTTTCTTCAAGTACACCGCCTAAAAACTGGGTTTTTTCTTCCGGCCACGCAATAGCCCATCCTCCGCCACCGCAACGGTGGTTGCTGCTTCTCCAGTCGCCGCGAAATTCAAAAGGTCCATCATTAAGCGATTTTGGTACGTGAAAGCCAAAACGCATTTGGTACGCCCCCGAAGGAAGATTCCATGACCCACCAAGCGGCTCAACGATTTCACCTCTGGCGTTTGTAATTTCCTTTGGCGCCACATCAACGCCAACCACTCGCAAATTTTCTCTCCTAAACGCTTGGGGGTAACGGGATGCAAAAGCATCAACTATTGGAAATAGCGCGCCCCGCGAAAGAAATGCACCGCGATATTCGAGCATGAAGCCCTATTTTACGCTCTCTCCTCGACTTCTGCAAAAAATTCACTCAAGTACTCCTCAAGCACGCGGTGGCGGTGTTCGGCAATTTTTTTGGCTTGTGGAGTATTCATGCGGTCTTTGAGGATGAGAAGCTTTTCATAGAAATGGTTGATCGCCGTGCTTGTATGCTTTTTATACGAAGAGAAAGAATCAAATATTTTAGGCTTGACCGTCGGATCGTAAATTGGATTCCCTTTATGCCCATTATACGCAAAACACCGTGCGATACCAATGGCACCCATCGCGTCCAGTCGATCCGCGTCTTGGACAATCTTTCCTTCAAGCGACGTTGGCTGCGTATTAAAGCCGCCGTGAAAAGATACGGTACGAATAATTTCAAAGAGTTTTCCCCTTAGATCTGCATCTATAGAAAACTCTTGTAAGAGTGCCTCTGTCCGGGAAAATTCCGCTTCTCCTTCTGTTTTAATTTTTGAATCATCCACATCATGAAGAAGAGCCGCCATTTCTAGCAAAAAATGATTCACGCCTTCACCGAGCGCTAATCGTTTGGCCATCAACCAAACCCGCTCGAGGTGACTCCAATCATGACCGGAGGAATCACTGATATATCGAATTTTCAGGAGTTCGATGACGCGATTGATCATGTCCTTTTCTTTTTTCATCATAGCGACCACCCAAATTCAGAATAATATATCTGTTTTTGATACCGCTTTATTGCGTGCCGGATATAGTCTATGGTGTTGGGGGGAAGCGCGTTTATCGGGCACCACCGAAGGTCATCGCATTTCTCCGGCTCCTTATTAAATGGCTCCCCTTTCCATTTATTGGCACGAAAAAAGAAAAACATCCGGATATCATTTTCTTGTATATGGATGGCATGAACAAAGAGTAAATCTTTTTGATCCACCCGTATACCAATTTCTTCAAAGCTTTCCCGCGCGGTTGACCTCATGACAGACTCGTTATCCTCAACATGTCCGGCAGGCAAACTATAAAACCCATCTTTATATCCGGTGTTTGCCCGGCGCAGAAGGAGAATATTTCCATTTTTGATAAGCATCAAAAACCCTGACGCGATCATTTTGAAGCGTTCCATGAGATGATTTTATCACGGGTGGGCCTGTTGCCCGTTGGCAGAAAAGTATCCCAACGCCTGGAGGACAAGATTGAGTGTTTCTTGCGGACCATGGGAATACGTGTTGATGACCAGGTCGTAGTGCTTGGGATCCCAAAAATCTTTCGTTTTATACATCCGTTTCCATTTGGTAAGATTGGAATCTTCTCTCATCCGGATATGATTTTTAGCATCCTCTACTGTAATGTTATCTCGGTTGACGATCCGATCAATGCGAAGCGAGCTGTCACACATGAGGAGGACTTTCAGGACGTGGGGCAGTTCCCGCGCGTTCCATCCGGCGATCCAACTTTCGATCGCCATATGCACCCCCGGATCAGAAATTTTCTTCCGCATGGCAACATCAATCTGAAGATCCACGTCATCTCCGTAGTCGGTAGCTTTATGGTGCTTGAGATCATTGGGGTCTTGTTTGCCTGCTTTAATAGAAAACTGCCGTGACCAGTCTCCGCCGGAAAAAAACTCCCATTGAATCGGCTCCAAGTATTGTCGAAGATTCTTAAGAAGCGTTGATCGCCCTGCGCCGGGACGGCTGGAGATAGCAACAGAAGAATACTTGAGCTTCATGTTCCTATTATAAAGCTGTATTGACATCCGTCAAGGTTTATTTTGGTAACCGTTCAGGAGTTGGCAATGTCACCCCCGCGCAGGCGGGGGTCCAGCCTCAAAAAATACTGGATTCCCGCTTTCGCGGGAATGACAAGTGAGGCTACGTTGGTAAATCCTGAATGGTTACTCTGAAAAAGATTGACAGGACGTGCTATAATTAAATATGGAGCATACAAAACTCCAAGTAAATAGTTTTTCTGAAAGAGACCCGGCTTTTGCCGGGCTTTTAGTTATCTAATACTACATTGGAAAATATGACACTACTATGACTCAATTCGAACGTCGTCTAATTCAAACCGTTGTGAATGGACCACCTGTGATTGTTGATGAAATCGAGGTATCACCCCCAGAGGATAGCGGACTCGGAAAATTTTACGCCATACTGAGACCTGGTACTCTCCGAGTCCTAAAAGCTGCAGAGACACTCTTACGCGATGATCCAGAAATAGTTGACCCACTAGTAAATCCACAGGGCTATTACAAACAAGTAATGGAAAAATATGGCATATACGGGCATATTCCCGAAATGGATCCACTCTTGGGCTACTATCATCTAACAAAACTGGTATATATAGCTACAAGTGAACCAGAAATTCATAGTCCAGGTTTCAAACCTCCAGCTCTTCAGCATTTCATTGGATTAAATGATCCTATTGATGCCCTTTTACACTGTGCTGAAATCCTGACAGACCAAGCAAATCATCACCAGGCTCTTCGACCTGCATTTGTTGGTTTTCCAGCTCAACAATTATACGAAATTGATATATCAGGCGTAGTTATGAGGGATCAGCCTATTGAAGATTTACGCTATACGGTACAACAAATAGATGGATATCGACAGAATCATTTAAAAGAAATGCTCTCATGGCAAGGGGATTTGGATAGTTAAAAAATCGATAACTCACAATGGTCACATATGCTTCATACCGGAGAATAACGAGCGACAGAGAGTCGCTCTAGAATTGAGTGGGTATTGACAGGTATAAACTCAATACAAGATAATAGTCTATGGCAGACCAATATCTTTCGGTCACCTGGAACGAATTTCACTCCCTCTCTCTTCTTCTGGCGCAGAAAATCCTGGAAAGCAATAAACCAATAGATGAAATCGTTGCTATTGCCCGCGGCGGACTCTCGCTTGGGCTTATCCTCACAGACTTTCTCCAAAAACCAATATCCACGATCACGATCCAAAGTTACACCGATATAAAAAAACAGGGGTTGGTTCAGATCACGAGCAAGCTGGGCAAACCCATCCGGGATAAACATATTCTCCTGGTCGATGATATTGCCGACTCAGGCAAGACGTTTAAACGGGCCATCACCTACCTTGAAGAGTCTCGTCCCACATCCATCACTACCGCCGCGCTGTTTTACAAACCTCACTCCTCGTTCAAACCGGACTTCTTTGGCAAAAAAACCAACCTCTGGATCCTCCTTCCCCACGAAGTGACGGAGTGGATCACGACCTTTACCAAAAAGATGGAAAAGGAAGAAAAATCAATAATAGAGATTCAGACGTTTCTTGTCTCACTTGGTTATACGCTTTCGCAGATATCATTCGTCAAAAAAAATTATTTAACAAAATGAACCATCAACCTGAAGCTGTCTCAGAGTTGCCTCCTTTTGGAGCTGCCCTGGTAGATTACCAAGCATATAAAACAGAACATCCTACTCCTCCCGATGCCAGAGAAATAGCCAGTCGCAGAAATGACGCTCGCGCTCTGGTTCTCCCGCCCTCGGGAGCTGCACTAGTAGACTACACCAAGTATGACTTATTTCTCTTGGAACCTCCAGCTCATAGTGGAACTAGGGAAAAAGCGGAGTGAGAAACAGAACTTGCCGTAACGATGTACACAGCGTTTAAAAGAAAAGAATTATGAATGTAGAACAACCACAACCACCAATCGACGGAACGCCACCGGAGAAAAAAGCGCTTTCTCAAGTACTCGACAAACTATATGAACAGATGACCGGAGACGGTAATCCTGATGAGCACTTTAAAAGTGAAGTGCCACCAACATCAGAACAACTCGCCCATCGTAATTTATACGTCCGACTCAACCAAAAGGATACGCTAAGCTAATATGATCCTCATTATTGATTTCGGCTCGCAGACGGCGCATCTGATCGGCAGAAGACTCCGGTCTCTTGGCGTTGCCATTGAATACGCCGATCCGGAAGATGCACTCAATGTCATAAAGACTAAACAACCTAAGGGAATAATTTTGTCCGGCGGGCCAGCAAGCGTGTATGATAAAGGCGCCCCGACCATCGACCAAAATATCTTTGATCTTGGCATCCCGATTTTGGGGATCTGCTACGGTATGCAACTTACCGGTTTTCTCCTGAAAGGGAATGTTGTTGCCGGAAAAGTTAAAGAGTTCGGACCAGCAATGTTGCATGTTGAGCGGCAAACTCCCCTCTTCTCCGGTTTATCCGGAAAACCGTTTCAAGTCTGGATGAGTCACGGCGATAAAGTTGTAGGTGTCCCTCCCGGGTTTGACGTCATCGGATCTACCGGTGACGTGGCCATCGCCGCCATGCAAAACCAGAAAAAACACATCTACTGCGTCCAATTTCATCCGGAAGTTGAACATACACGCTTTGGAGTTCTCCTGCTTCGCAATTTTGTTACCAACATCTGCGGACTCACGGTGAAGCGAGAACGCATCAATATCCCCCAACTCATTGAAACAGTCAAAAAAGACATTGGCACAGCCAACGCGCTCTGCGCCGTATCCGGTGGTGTAGATTCTACTGTTGCGGCAGCCATCGTCGCCCGAGCCGTAGGCAAACAACTGGTACCCGTGTATATCGAAAGCGGACTCATGCGAAACGGTACGAAAGAAGACGTCGTTTCTCTTTTCCGACACCACTTTCATATCGAGCCCGTGGTGGTTGATGCCAAGGAACAATTCCTCACTCGCCTCCGTGGCATGAGCGATCCGGAACAAAAACGCAAGGCCATCGGCGCCCTGTATATAGAATTATTTCAACACCAGGCGAAGAAATATAAAGGGGTGGACGTTCTCGTACAAGGAACTATTTATTCTGACGTCATCGAAAGCCAGGGTACACGGCACGCGGACAAAATTAAATCGCACCACAATGTGGGCGGCCTTCCGCAAGAGTTGGGATTCCGTCTCGTTGAACCCCTCCGGGCATTTTATAAAGATGAAGTGAGAAACATCGGGAAACTCTTGGGATTACCACCGAAAGCGGTCAACAAACAAGTATTTCCCGGACCCGGATACGCTATCCGTATCGTGGGAGAAGTCACATCAGAGCGGTTAGATCGGGAAAAACAAGCAGACGATATTGTCCTTGCGGAAATGGAAAAAGCCGGATGGCTTAAAAAAGTTTATATGTCATTTCCAATAATGACCAACACGTTCTCCACGGCGGTGAAGGGAGACGGCAGATTCTACGGCGAAGTCGTGGCTCTTCGCATCATACAATCTCGCGATGTCATGACTACAACCTGGGCGCACTTGCCCTACGGACTTTTACAAAAAATCTCCTCCCGCATCGTCAACGAAGTCCCCAATATATCCAGAGTCGTCTACGATATCACCACAAAACCACCTGCTACTATGGAGTGGGAATAATTACTGAGGTTTATTGATGACAATCGGACGCAAACGACTCATTTCTTCGAGGGAATACCGTACGCCTTGAACGCCCAAACCGGAGCGCTTGACGCCTAAAAACGGAAAGTGGTCGGGCCCCCGCTGGGGGGAGCCGTTTATCTGCACCGTCCCGACGTTTAATAGTTTAGCAATCACGATCCCCGCTCCCTCATCTTTGGTAAAGACAGAAGCTTGGAGTCCAAACCGCGAGGCGTTGATGATCCCCACAGCTTCGCTCATGTCTTTTATTGTGATGAGGGACACGACCGGCCCGAACACTTCCTCCCGTACAGCCGGCATCTCCGGACGGACATTAGTGAGGATTGTTGGCTCAATAAATGCGTTGGTACGTTTCCCCCCTACGACAACTTTTGCCCCGGCTTTTACCGTCTCATCAATAAGCGACTGGATATGCTCGGCCGCCACAATCGATACGACCGGCCCCACGAGTTTCGTATCCGGACTGCGGGGATCGCCCATCTTCACACTCTCCCGAAACTCTTTCATGAGAGCGGGTATCAATTGTTCCATGGTCGCACTCATCGCAAGCACATATTTTATCGCCGTACAGCGTTGTCCTGCATACGAGAAAGCCCCTTTGATGATCTCGCGGGCCGTGAGATTCAGGTCCGCATCCGGGAGAACTAAAGCCGGATTATTGCCGCCGCACTCAAACACCAAGGGCTTCATCCCCGCCTTTTTGGCAATCGCCTCCCCGGTATCCGAACTTCCAGTGAAGGTGATCACATCTACCCCTGGGTGGGAAACTACATAATCACCGATATCCGCACCCGTACCCGTGACAACTGTAAGGACCCCTTCCGGAACTCCGGCTTTGAGAAATGCTTGCGCCAAATGCAGCGCACTTATCCCCCCCTGGGTCGGCGGCTTGAATACGACCGCGTTACCCATAAGGAGTGCGGGGGCTATTTTGCTTGCCGATAAATTGACGGGGTAGTTAAACGGCGCAATCGCAAGCACTGTTCCCCACGCGACGCGCTCAATGAGTCCTATTCTTCCTTTATCATATCCCGGAAAGTTATCGCTATCGAGCTCCTCGCCTCGTATAGACTGAACCTCATCAGCATAGTAGTCGATGAGATCAGCTGTTCTGACAATCTCGCTCTTAGCTTCTCCTGTCGTCTTGCCGATTTCTTTTGCAAGAAGCGTCGTAAGATATGCCTCAAAATGCCTTACCCAATCAGCAGCCAAATGCATGATCTTTACGCGCTGATTAAGGGGTGTTGCTTCCCACGCAGCTTGACCGGTTTTACTTGCTGCCACCACCGCATCAATATCCTCTGTCGTCACCACTTGAAGTACCCCCACTACTGAATCATCAATGGGAGAGTGGACTTCCACCGTTTTCCCGCTCGTACTTTCCACCCACTCTTTTCCGTTAAAAAATCGGTACGCAGGCGATGTCGCATGATTACTGAGGGGTTCAAAAAATTCTTCCGGCATCGTGAATACAGTGTAGCAGGTTATGAAGATTTCTTGTATACCGTCTCATGCGTGCCGGTGTCGATCACGAATCTTTTTTCTTAATGCGTCAAAATACTGATCGATATCCTTCTCCGTTTTCCATACTTTGTCTTTTTCCCGTGGGAGAGCTGCAAACTTCAACACTTCCTCCTCAAATTCCGAAGGAAAGCCATTCTCCGTCAATCGGGGGTACAGCTTGTCACGAAGCGTGTCGCGGAAGAGCTCGCTCACCGACGAATACCCCCGACGCGCGAGGTAGGCTTTTGCATCTTCGTACATGGTTTTGGGAAGAGAGATGTTGATCGTCATCATATGACATAAATTGTATAACAACCATACAACCCTTGTCAACCACCCCTCTCCCCTTGACATCCTCCCCTCCCTCATACTACAGTAATCCTAGGCCTATGGTTTTGCGCGGCATCATCGTGGGGATAGGAGCGGCCTTCGTCGGAAGCTTTCTCGTAGGAGTTCTCCACACGCACACACGCGCACCTATAGTTGAAAAAGTGCAGGCCGTCGCCGGCACGCTCACCATCTCCGGCACCGACCAAACCATCACCGGCGACATCACCGCCGCCCGTCTCCTGGATCAGGCTAATACTTCCTACTTCATCGATCCAGCCGCCTCAAGCACATCACTCGTTACCGCGGGCAAAGTGGCGGTTGCCACGACGAGCGCCACGGAAAACTTCACCGTCGCAGGTAACATCGGATTTACCGGTGGGGGCAAGATTAAAGACAGCGCCGGACAACTCCAGCTCCAGGCCGGCGGCACCGGCACCGGCACTACAGGGACGGGGAGTATTTACTTTTTAGATAGTAGTGGGACAGCGAGGGGAAGATTTGAAACTAATACCACTTTTAGTGCCACCGGTGGGACAATAACAACGAGCGGTGGTTACACTATTCATACCTTCACAACTTCTGGAACCTTTACCCCATCTGGAGCTGGAAATGTTGAGTATTTGGTGGTTGGCGGAGGTGGTGGTGGAGGAGGGGCCGTAACGCATGACTTCGCTGATGGTTCAGGTGGCGGGGGCGCCGGTGGGTTTAGAACTGCAACAGGTCTTGCAGTAACTGCACAGGCATATACCGTCACCGTTGGTGCTGGTGGTGCGGGCGCCCCCGGCACTGCTCAAAACGGCACTAAGGGTTCAGATTCTTCTTTTGCAGGAATTACTGCTACTGGCGGGGGTTACGGTGGTAAAGGAGATGATGGTGTGGGCGGCGGTGCGGGTGGTTCTGGTGGTGGCGGTGGAGGTAATTGTACTGGTGGTGATAACCCCGGTGGAGCCGGAAACACACCATCTACCAGTCCAAGCCAAGGAAATAACGGTGGGGGTGGGGTAGGTGCATGTGACAAACGTAGCGGGGGTGGAGGTGGTGGTGCGGGTGCTGTTGGTAGTAATAGTCCGAGTCAAAACGGTGGCGCCGGTGGCGCCGGGACTGCGAGTAGTATTTCTGGTTCATCAGTTACCTATACAGGTGGCGGAGGCGGTAGTAGTGGGACAGGTTGCTGCTCGGGAGGCGCCGGTGGTTCTGGTGGTGGTGGTGTAGGTGCAAACGTAAGTGGAAGTACGGCAGGTGCAGGTACAGCAAACACTGGTGGTGGAGGCGGAGGTGGTCCTACTAGTGCAAGCGGTGTAGGTGCTGGAGGCGCAGGTGGCTCTGGCATCATCATCATTCGTTATCTTACGTCATCGGTAATCACGTATGGTACCTACTATCTTGGCTCCACCAACACCTCCTCCCAGGATTTGGCGGAGTATTATGTCACAGGCGACAACACGATAGAAGCTGGGGATGTCGTGACAATTTCGAATCAGGAAGTTCGAATCAGGAATCAGGGAGGGACAGAAGAGGTAGCGACAACCAAGGGAGTATTACGAAAATCAGACACGCCGTATGATCGAAACCTCATCGGCATTATTTCCACTAATCCTGGGGTGCTCATGGGGAGTATTGATGGAGAAAATAAGGAAGACAAGCGAATGCTGGCGTTGTCTGGACGAGTGCCGGTGAAGATTGACCAGGACTCGCCTACCATTGAAGTGGGAGACTTTTTGACGAGTTCAACGAAGCCAGGTTTTGCTATGAAAGCCACCAGACCTGGATATGTTGTGGGGAGGGCGCTGGAGAATTGGACCCCCCTTCGCCAAGGCTTCGGAGGGGCAAGCCGCATCGAAGCGTTTATTCAACTGACCTATTACATGGGCGATATCGATCCATGGGGCAACTTCAAAACCCTTGAGGTGGACACGCTCAAAGTCAATAAAACCCTTGAAGTGGGCGGCGTCAACGTCATGGATGAAATAAACGATCTCAAACGCCGGCTGGATGCGTTAGAGGTAAAATAATACATGCTATCACTCAACACCATCCGCCAATTCATCAAGGCCCATCCGGGGAAAGCGCTTCTCGTTGGTTTTGTCGCCACCCTCTATATTGCCTTCAATATCTGGATTTTCTTTTTTTCCAAATCCGGCGGGTTGAAAACGAACTTGGTCGGGAACGTCACGGAAAGAATGAAAAGTTTCGGAAGACTGCGGGAAACTCCCTCGGCTCCACTCGGGACGAGCCAATCGCCAAAAAGCTCGTCTCCACAGCGTCCAACTCCTACTCCCACGCCTACCCCCCGACCTACCGGACCGGGAGACTACGCCTGCGACCCGTACGGACAGTGCAACCTCTACAGTGATGAGATGAGGAAGCAGTACTGCACAAAAACATTTGCAGACTCCCTGTGCCTTAACCAATGCGGGGAGAAAACGACGCAGTGTACCAAATGATCCAAGGTAGTGAATTGCTCCCCCGGTCGGGGGGACAATTCACTACATTCCTCTTTTTATCCTCGGAGATGTGAGCGTACCAAGCGGTACGCTTTATCCCCCTTCCACCAGGGAGGAAGAAGCGCAAATGGTAATTGAGGGTCGCCCTGAAGAATCGACAGATATGTGATCACCCGCCAGTGATCAATCCCCTGTTCCTGCACTTCTTCCAGCCACGTTTCGTAGCGATCATTGAGCTCCTCGAGGCGATACACTCGTACGATGAGCGCTTTGAGATCCTCTTCTCCTATAGAGCCGTCTTTGCCAATATCGGAAACGATCACGGTCCCCACGAGACTCTTGTTCTCTATAACATCCCGCAGAGCGTCTATGGGGTTATACGGCGTCATCCATACGGAATCCTGTAGCCTCCCGCAGCCGAGCCGCCGGAGATATTCACGCAAAAGCTCGCGATCATCTCGCTGCTTCTCCGGAATATCATACGTAATCAAGTGCACGCGGCCGTCCCACACGCGCTGTTCGTCATAGTGCGGCAATACCGACGCAAGTCTGCGCCTGCCTTCTTTGGTAATTTCCGGATCGGCGTGACGTGTTCTCTTTTTTATCCACCCTCTCTTGCGGGCATCATTGAGGGCGTTTTTGATGACATCATAGTTTACCTGACGGAGAAAGCGGTCTGCTGCTATTTGTGCCCGCCATACCTGGCCGCTTGTTGACTGCGGGACACCGACCTCCGCCATGTAGATGACAAACCACAGGGCCATATCCACCGTATGGGCAAAGACCCCCTCGGCCAATCCAAGCGCCAACCGACTCAACTTCCTGCTTGCCCCTTTTTTTCCCATACAATTCTCTCTTCAATCCAACATCTTCAACTCCATAATAGACACTCTTGTACAAGTAGTCAATCCGAGTGACGGTCGGGGGAACGATTCACTACGTACCGTTTAATACGTTTAAACATTTATCCCACAGCCCTCTCCCCTGTTCCCTTGCCTCCGACTCCGCTTGAAAAAACTTCTGTTGATGAGCAACATCCGGCGGGACGGTATCGATACGTGCAAATCCCTGCCGGACTAAATAGTCATTAATGAATACATCATCAATATAAACATACCGAAGCAACCGGCCATATTTATCCATTTCAGAAATATCTTTTTCTAATCTCACCGTCTTTCCTTCTACCAGTCTCTTATTCTCCTCCGCCGCTTCTTTTGCAAAACACCCAACATTCTTACGAGGATCCGCCATCTCCGGCGTATCAATACCGATGTACCGCACGCGCCGGCCATCAATGAGTTCAATTGTGTCGCCATCAATGACGCGGCTAACTTTGATCACCGACACGTTTGCCGCTCCTTCAGATATCGCCGCCGGTTTTGCCGGTTGCGGTGAAATTTTACGGGACAAAAATGAAGAATGTAAGAGTATTGCGGTCAGTGCGCCGAGAAAAAATACTATCGCATACCCAGCCCATCGCTTCATACCCCCATTGTACCATCTCCGCTTGACACGGGCATCAGACGTCTGATATCCTACGTCTGACGTCAGACAAATCCTATGGCCGACGCTCCCTATGCAATCCTACACCATCGACATCAGACCCAGACGACAAACAACCATTCCGCAAGCCCTGCTTCAGCAGATAGGTGTGGACGTGGGCGATCAACTTATCGCAACGGCACAAAATGCCTCTCTCGTCTTGAAACCAAAAAAACAAGTCTTTATGGACGCGTTGAAAGCTCTCCAAAAAGCGTTCCAGGAGAGCGGTATCCCGGAATCTGAATTCCAAGAGGCTATAAAAAAAGACAGAGAACAGTATGCCCGCAAAAACTATCCGAGTCTTTATCGACACTAACGTCTGGTTTTCAAGCCTCTACGGCTCTAACAACTGTCAAACGATCATTGACGCACACCGGCACGGAATGATCATTGCGGTTATCTCTGCACGTGTTCTTGATGAACTGGTAAAAAATGTTGAGAATAAATTGCCCGACCAACTCCAGAAGTTGCAGACGCTGCTGGTGTCCTATCCTCCGGAGATCGCCCCAAATCCGGTGGATATACCGGAAAAATATCTATCGCTTATTTCCTTGAAAGACCTTCCAATTTTTGTGTCAGCTGCTCAGGCTAACGCCAACTACTTCATCACCGGCAACATCAAGGATTTCAAACGGAACAAACAGAAAAAAATTGGGACTATTACCATCCTCACGCCAAAAGAAGCCGTCAAGGTATTGGGCTTGTCGTAAAGTTTTATGCCCGCTCGAGGTACTGACCGGTCTCCGTATCAATGGCGATCGTATCGCCTTCTTTTATAAAAAGCGGCACCGTGACGGATAACCCCGTCTCCATCTTCACGACTTTTCCCGCTCCCGCGACGCTATCCCCGCGGGCACCCTCAGCCGCTTCAGTCACCAAAAGTCGAACTTTTTTGGGGAATCGAATACCTAAGACTTCATCTTCGTGGACCAGAAGTTGGTACGTGTCATTGGGTTTGAGGTATGGGAGATAATCAGACAGTACGCTTTCACTGACGTGATACTGTTCAAAGGTAAAATTCTCCATGAATACATACGCGTTTCCCTCTTTATATAAGTATTGTGCCTCATGAGTATCAACCGATATTTCCGTCACGGTCTCACCGGATTTATAGGTAAAGTCCTGGACTTTTCCGGTTTTAAGCGACTTGAGGCGCGTGCGCACAAAGGCACTCCCCTTCCCCGGATTCACATGCTGAAACTCGACGATTGTATGGGGTTCGCCTTTAAATTCTATGACCCCGCTTTTACGAAAATCAGCAGTGGTTATAGTTGACATAATCAAATAAAATACCCCACCTGGGGTATCAATAGTATCTCATTATTCTCAGTATTTCTCAAGTGCATACATTGACTTAAAAAGTTAGAAAGTTTACAATATAGAAATATAAACATATGGCACCGCAACTCATCCCCAGCACCAGTCAGGAAGAATGGTTAAAGATCCTTGGTAAAGGAATGGTCACCATCCCAAAAAAATGGCGGGATGATCTTGGCATCGCCCAAGGCGATATCATAAAAGCCACAAAAAATGGGAAAACCGTCGTGCTAACCTCACCCAAAGTACGCGCCGTCCCCTATCGTATCTACACCGACGAAGAAATCAAAACATTCATTAAGGATGATCAAATCTAAGATTTTTTTTGACGCATCAATTGTCATTGCGGCAATCTTATCTCCTACTGGCGGATCTGCCAAACTCGTCTGAGTGAACCGAAAACATTGTTACGCGGCAGGGTACACGTCAAGCCCTGGTATCTTTCGAAATGCCGCATCGCCTGAAACAATTGGGCACTTGTTAACCAGAGCCGTTGCGGCCAATAGAGCGTCAACAACTCCTAGGCGCACGCCGTGCTCTTCCATGACGGCAAAAAGCTCTCCACATCTGGCTGCGACTGCTTCATCAATGGGCCAGACGTCCACAGAAAAATCTGCGAGGAAGTTTTTAAACTCATTGATATAGCGCTCAGGCATCTTGGTCTTATGGGCTCCATGGGTGATTTCCATCACGGTAAGCGCGCTCACCCGAAGCTGCTTGCCCTCAAGGGACTTCATGAGAGCGACAGCGCGAGGGTTATCGTGGAAAAAATCGATAAGAATGTTCGTGTCCAGAAGCACGATCATAATGGCTTTATCGCCCGCACAGAAGAACGTCGCAGGCGAACAATCGCTTTCTTCATTCTTGTTATATCTTCCGCGTCCCTCCAGATGCCTGCATACGCCAACATATCTTTCCGCGGTGCCACGCGATCATCCAACATCGGCACAACTTTCGCTATTGCTTTGCCCTTGCGTTCAATCACCGTAGAAACCCCCCGATAGAGGGCACTATTGAGGATTTCTCCAAACCGCTTTCTGGCCTCCATGGCAGTGACTGTCATGTCCATATATATCAATTCTATCAATTGATATGGTTGGTGTCAAGGGCTTCAATAGAAACATTTCCTCAGACCGCCACAACAAGCTATAATGAGTGAGTATGAAGAACTTATCCGTAGACGAGCGCAAGCTCCTGATCATCCAAGGGTTTAATTTCTTGGCGTCGTCTCTCGCCGGGATTTTTGTCACAGTCTTTTTCTTCAACCACGGGGATTTAAAAGTAACGACTATCTACAACATTGCCGCGTTTGCCTCCATGACGTTCTTTTATGGCTTCTCAGGATTTCTGCTGCGGTATTTCTCCTCCGGAGCGCTTATGAAATTGAGTCTTATCGCAGGGTCGCTTTTTTATCTTCTGCTATTTTTTCTCAAAGACGCAAGTATTACGTTTGTCATTCCGCTCGGTATTCTGTCCGGTTTTTCCGGCGGAAACTTCTGGGCCGCATTTAACCTCAATCAATATATCCTCTCTCATACGGGGAGCCGGATATCATACTTTGGTTGGGGAGCGGCGGTAAGTAATCTTGCCTTCGCTTTAGGTCCTGCAGCTGGTGGCACAATCATCACGCTTGCGAGTCGGACCTCTTTGGGAGTGACCAACGGCTATCTCTTGTTATTTTTTCTCGTCGCCCTAATAAATATTATTACAGTGTTCATAATCGGCAAACTCCCCGCCCACGGCATCCCGCAGTTTTCCTATCGCCATATCTGGGAACACCAGCGTACGAAAAAATGGAACCTAGTACTTGCGCAGCAGGGAATTCTTGGCTTGTATGATATTGCCATCGGCACCGTCACAGGAATTTTATTCTATGTAATCATAAAAAACGAGGCGGAGTTGGGATATGTATTAACCATGGCATCCGTCTTTGCCACCGTTGCCAGTCTTTACGCAATTCCGCTTTTAAAAAAAATCCCTTCTGTTTTTTGGGTGGGTAGCGTTGGGTCTGCTGTTTCCATCATTGTGTTTGCACTCTACCAATCGTATGGAGGGGTACTACTGTATATCATTATTTCAGGGCTCACCGTACCCATGTTGCAGAACAAACTATTCACTCTGTACTTTGACGCGATAGACCAGGCAAAGGGAAATTGGCAGGAGAAATATCATTTTTTGCTGGAACGCGATATTATTTTAGGGGTGTTGCGGACGGTGAGCTTTATTGCACTTTTTATTCTTCTTGGGTTTGGACCGGAAATTCAAATCGCTAAAACATGGCTTTTCTTTCTTCCTATCCTGCCTATAGCCATCGGCTTTTTAATCCAAAAATTTATTGCCATTTCAGACTAATCAAACATTTCTTTTCCCGGAAAAAAGAGGGTATCGGCGATATCCGCAACATCAGCAAACAACATAATCAATCGGTCGACGCCTATTGCGATACCGCTGCACTCGGGAAGGCCGGTTTTCAGCGCTTCGATAAAATCGTGATCATACGCATACGCAGTTTTCCCCATTCGTTTAATTTCTTCCTGCTCTCTCTTAAATCTCTCCTCTTGCTCTTTGGCGTCCGTCAGTTCGCAATAGCAATCCCCCAGCTCGAGTCCCGCGATGTAAAATTCAAACCGCTCCGCAAACCGTGGGTCGCTCGCCTTTTTTTTTGATAACGCTGCCATAGAGGAAGGGAAGTCATAGAGAATGGTCGGCTTCCCACGCCCCAGATGCGGCTCGATTTCATTGAGCAATATCTGGTTATAGAGTTGTTCCCAGGTGGTATTTTTTTCCACCGCATACCCTTTTTCTTTGGCGATCTCACGCGCTTTTTTTTCGTCCAAAAAATCATCAAAATGCACATGAGCATATTTCTCAAATGCCTGAGCCACCGATAGGCGCTTCCATGGAGGCGTTAAATCAATTGCTTTCCCAGCATAGGTGATTGTTAATGAATCCGTATTAATTGACCGAGCAATCGCTATGACGAGTTGTTCAGTGTCCTCCATGATCGTCCGGTAATCCGCCCCCACGCGATAAAATTCGAGAATCGTAAACTCGGGATTATGGAGATTGCCATGCGTCTCCATGTTCCGGAAGCTTTTGGTCATCGCGTAGCAGTTGCCGATTCCGGCAACCATGAGTTTTTTTAAGGGGACTTCCGGAGAGGTGGAAAGGTAAGCGGGAGTAGCCTGACGGTTGCGGTCCAGAAGTTTCGTTTCAAATACTTCCAGATGCGATTCGGCCGGCGGGTGAGAAATCAGAATCGGGGCCTCCACTTCGTGGAATGATTGGCTGTCCAAAAACTTACGGATCGCCTTAATGACTTTTTCCCGGATAAAATATCGATCCCAAAGCTTTGGGTTTGCTTTCAGCTTCTGCCAGGTTTTCACAGAAATCTTAGGATTTTCGCTTTGGTCTTCAGCTCATTAAACCACGGCTGAAGCTTCTCGCCGATGTGGGCATCCAAAATCGCTTGCTTGGCTTCCGTCCGAAGTGATGCCTCTTCGGTGGCAACCAAGGTCGCCCGGTTGGTGGCGATGAAATTATCGATATCCGCGTTCGTAATCGTCAAATCTTTCCCTAAAATCTTTTGGACCGTAAGCTGGAGAGTAATCTGTCGGTCAAATTCGTCTTTAGAGAGTCCCTGGATCTTCAAGATTTCCTCAAGACTCATACCTCCGCCTAAGCCCTTTACGATCTCCTCTTCCCGGGTGCTCACTTCTGCCGGATTCATGACCACGTTATTTTTTTGTGCTTCACCCGCAATGAGCTTCTCGCTGATCATGCCTTCGAGCGTCTGCTTACCGTAACGATCCACGAGCACGCGGTTTAACTCCCAGCTGAAAACCGGCTTGCCATTAACGACCGCAGCAAGGAACAATGACTTATTGGCAAGAACAAGCGCGGAAAGCGCAAGAAGAGCGACGACGAGATAAAGAACTTTTGTATTTAACTTTCGCGCCGGAGCTGGTGCTACGGTCGTAACAATATCCGTCGCTATCTCTTTTTTCGTTGAAGTTTTTTTCTGTGCAGTTTTTCGTGTTGCCATACCAGGTAGTAGAACTTCGATAATTTTCTTTTGTATTTAAAGAAAATCTTTTGTCCTAATCCTCCGTTATTTTTCAATCAATACTATTTTCACCAAGTATGTTTTCCCTTGCTTTCCCCAGCAAGATCGAAGTTTCACTACCTGGCTTTCGCAAACAATATCTGCAAAGCATACCACACGCGCCCGGAAAGAACAATCCGTCAATGGAAGTCAAACGCGTGAAGAGGGACAAATGGTCTTGAGAATACAATGATTGCAATCGGGATTCTGGGCGCGGCAAGTGGCGCGGCCGTGATCGATGAGGAGGTATGTCAAATTGAACCAGTCTGCTTTTGGCACCACCGCCATCAGTTGCTTTTCGATTTTCACCGGATCAGCGTCTTTTTTGAAGTCCACAAATTGAGAATTAACTCCCCCTTCTCCCCCTCTTATTTTAAGAGGGGGTTGGGGGGCGTTACCCTTTTGGAAATAGACCGTCTTTTTCCCACCAATAGTATCAAGATCAACAAGCTGGAGCCTCTGGCTGAGCCGTAATACATGGGTATCAACCGCTATCCCCTCCACTATCCCATACGCATTGCCCAATACGACATTAGCGGTTTTCCGCGCAACTCCCGGAATGGTCACCATCTCCTCCATTGTCATTGGTATTTTGCCGTTAAATTTTTCTTGAATGAGTCTTGCAGCGACAAGAATATTTTTTGCCTTATTGTGGTAAAACCCCGTAGATTTGATATCCTGTTCAAACTCCTTACTATCAGCGTTGACGTAATCTGTAAGCGTTGGATATTTTCTAAAAAGCCTTTCCGTCACTTTATTGACCATCACATCCGTACATTGGGCAGAAAGGATGACTGCAACCAAAAGCTCCCAGAAGTTTCCATACTTCAGAATGATTTGTGCATGTGGGTAATTCTTTTTAAGGAGTTTAAGGATCGTTTCCACTCTTGCGCCGTCCTTCATATCTTATTACACTATACCATAGATGAAATTTCAATTCCCGCACTTTTCCCAACAAATCTCCGCACGACTGTTTTTTAGCCTCGAAATGACACTGTTGTGGGGTGGGCTCGCTGCTCTTATTATTGTCAACATTTTTTCCGTTCAAAAGGGTCGTCCGGCTTATTGGAACAAGCTCATGATGCTTTTTGATTCCCCGCTTTCCGCGCCTAGGCGCGTCGATTTGGCTTCTCTCCTCTGGCAACTAGGAAACAAGCAAGAGGCTCGCGATGTGCTTGGAGCAACGACCACATCCCTCGCGACGCTTGCCAAATGGGAACAGGAAGAGAAAAAAATTGAGGAACAATATACGTTCTGGCAATCCGTAACAAGCGCTCGCCCCGACTACCGCGATGCATTCATCACGCTTACATCTCTCGCCTATCAACTGGGAAAACTCGAGGAAGCGAACTCTTGGCTCTCCCGCGCCCAGGCTCTGGACCCCAACTCACCCGTAGTATTAAAGCTTTTAACGCTTCTTGAGTAATGATAACTATTCTTTCTTCCCTGTTTGTGCGGGCTTCTCTTCTTTGGCTTCCTCTTTGGGTTTTTCGGCAGGAGTTTCACCGCTGGCGGCTGGAGTTGCGCCTCCCTCGGCTGTGGCTTCTGCTGCTGCAGCTTCTGCGGCTTTGGCTGCTTCCGCAGCTGCTTCTGCCTCGGCTTCCTTCGTGATAAGCGAGCCTATCTTCACGACTGTAAGCGTTGCGTCAGATAAGACGGCCAGCCCCGCCGGAATCTTGAGATCTCCGATTTTCACTTCCTGGTTAACTTCTGAAAGTCCGCTTACATCTACCTCGATGTTATCCACAAGATCCGTCGGTAAGCCTTCGACTTCTATCTCATCCAATATCGTAAGAAGTACTCCGCGTTTTTCCGTCACTGCCGGAGAGTCACCAATCAGTTGAAGAGGAACATCCGCGTGAACTTTTTCCTTCAGGTCTACCTGATGAAATTCTACATGGAGAGTTGCCCACGTCACCGGATCCTTCTGAACGTGGTGTACGAGCACGGGTCGGACAGAACCATCAACGTTAAGCTCAATGAGCCCGGTCTCCCCTGCTTCACCATAGGTTTTGGCAAAGCTATCCGCAGGTACCACAATGGATATGCTCTTCACGTTTTTTCCGTATACCGTTGCCGGTATCTGACCGGATGTACGTAATTTCTTTACCTTTCGTCCGAGGTCATCACGCTTCGTAGCTTTTAAAGAATGTTTCTTCATAATAAACGTAACGCTATCGACGGAACGTAATAGAATATGTCTTCGTAGAATCGAGAGTTGTATTGTACCTTGCTTCGCGCGCGTTAGCAAGGAGCCCTGTTGCCGTTTGGGAGTTCCATCCTGCCGGATAGCGTACCGCGAGATCCAGGTTTGTATCAATCATTCCGGGTTGCTTACGGATGGAAACGGCAAACGTGCTTTCGTTGTTGGTAAAAACCAGAAGGACACCACGCCTGTAGGTAATCGTTACGGTTCTCTCCATCCCCGGGGGTACGGTGAAAGCAAATCCAATGATGGTTGAGCCGTTTTCGGTCGTAGCAGAGTATGGGACCTCTTCCCCATCAATGCGTACAGAACCAACACGCGTGTCGCCTGCAAGATAAACTCTGGTGTACGACAAATATACCCCTCCACCGGAAAGTAGAGCGTCGTCCGTCGATGTGTTTTGATACGTGAGAGCAATTGTCCCGTCTACCCCTCCGTCCTCTCCTACGTCAACCCTGCTTTTTACCAATCGCTTAACGAACGCATTTACTTTATTGACTCCCATATTCGATTCAACCACTGCCACGCGCTCTACCATACAGGGTGGTGTAGACGATTCACACGTTTCCGGTCGTATCACTTCCCCCGCCCAACCTGCCTGCTTAATGATGGCTTGTGTCTGCCTCTGGGGAAACCAAAACTGGATATCTCCACTGGCAAGAGCGCGACCAACGACCCGTGCAAGAGCCGGCACCTCGTCGGTAAGCTCTGACGTAAGACGACTGATAAGAGCGACTACGACACTTCCCAAAAAGTCTTTCTTCTGTGTCGAACCGGGAAAAAAATCTGCTTTGGTATAAAAAAGCGATTTTCCGAAAAAATTTTCCTTTGTGATCCGGTCGTTATAATCCGGCAGATGTAAGGGACCGGTGACATCCAAGAGGCCGGTAAGGAGAGGTGTCGCAATAGCAATAACCCCGTCGACCGCCACCCCTGTTTCTTTCTCATAGAACCACGCGGCGCGCTCCCCGCTTACGGTAAAATCAGGGTCCCAGTTGCTATCACGGAGATACCAGTGTTCCTGACCAAGCAATTCTTTGATCGGTCCGGGTGGGTCGACATGACCTTTTAACTGCCCATCAAGTGCATACACATCCTGAACAACCGGCGTCTCCATGACCCCATCCTCAATACCCAATGTCGCAATGCTCCCGATAAATCCGCCCGTGGGACGGAGCTCCATGCTATTTTGGAGGATGATGAGATAGGTCTTTTTTTCATCAAATCCTCCTGCCGTCCGGTAGACGGTCAGAAGATTATGTATTGTTGCGATTTGTGTTAACGCTTGAGTTATCTGCGACTCCACCCGGTTCGTCAGATTTTTAACGTTTGTTTTTGCAAAAGGAACATGAATGTCACCCGCCAGTATGTGAAGTTGTGCTGTCGCAAGCTCCAGACTGTTCGTGAGCCCTGCAAGCTCAAGACGCAGAGTATCAAGAGAAACGGCCAAAGACACGTCGCTCGGCCTTGGTTCATCCGGTTTCGCAAATAAGAGCGGGGTCACAAGGGCACTCCGGGTGATGAGTTGGGCGGCCTTCGTTTGTGCCAGAGACAAATCCCCGGCGATACTCAAAATCCGCTCCTGAGATCTGATAAACGACTCATTACCAAAATAAAGTATGGGAAAGCCGATGACGGTAAGCGTCCCCCTCCCCTGTCTGAGCCAAAAGTCAGTAACTCGTGCGACAACTTCAAAGCGCGATGTGTCTCCCGTTCTTATCGCGCTTATTCCATACCACTGCGCGACCACGATCATTGACAGACTTATGAGATACCAGAAAATTGGGGCAATGACAATTCCGGCTACTACCATTGAGAAACGTAAAAAAATCGTGTGTCCTGTCTTCTTGTGTACCTCTCCGGGTATCTCCGGCTTTTCGATTTTTTTAACTTCCATTATGGGAGGGGTATCGGTATGAAAATAGTAAATATTTTTGTCATCGGTAAAAAAGTAAGCGAAGAGTTCGTGCGTCTCACGTGTCGATATGCGTTGGCCCGTAATTACGGCTATTTTTACCCCGGAAGACAACAAACTATCTGGGACACTGCTCCTGCGTCCCAGAAACAGCACGACAAAGAGCTTAGAAGATTTTTCAGGTAAAGAAGCAAGATTAGATTGCACGAAGAGCTCATCACCACTCATGATGTGATATTCCGGCGCGATCGCCGGTTTTCTATTCATGATAACTGCGCAACCGTTTTGCTCCAGGTATTCCCGTATCGGGAGTGACTGCTCCACGTCCTGGGCATCCAGTCGTGCGATGGGTAAATCACTCATTTCTGCATTGGTACGACTTGGTGCACTATGTTTGATCATAACGGAGAATTCAAAGCATTTGTATTATGGCAAAATAGGGCGCCGAAAACAACAGAAATTTGAAAACATTTTGAAGCTATTCACAACAAGGAAACATGAGGAGGCGTGTCCAGCGCCTGATTTACCAATCTATCCGCCCTACTATTCTCTTCCCTCGGTATATAGTGATAAGACACCTCTCCTCCAACCTCTTGTTCAAGCATTCTAACGGCAATGAGGAGTTCCCGAAGTTTGCCGTCTTTAACTTTAAATGTTCCATTCAGCTGCTGCACCACAAGATTTGAGTCAAGAAAAAAACAAATCTCACTTTTGACATTCGACTTTAGGCTTTCGACTTTTTTCAATGCTTCAATTACTGCTGTATACTCCGCCACATTATTCGTCGTCTCACCTATCCTCTTCCCAAATTCTGCTACCCGCTTTCTGCTGTCAGTTTCAATAACCACCCCAACCGCAGCCGGCCCGGGATTCCCCCTCGCTCCCCCATCGGTATGTACAATGAATTTCATGAGTTTCGTAAATAACGCTGAAGAACAAAACCGGAGATTATAAGGACCAGTGCCTCCGATCCCACCGTAATCCATGCCGCTCCTATGGCTCCAAACGTAGGAATAATAAGGATGTCTAATACTATCGTGAGTGTCATCAGACTTCCATAGATCAGAGCTAAAGCTATTTGCTTGCCGAGAGCAATAAGCGCCCACATAACGACGGATGAAAAAAAGAAAAAAGGAAGACCCGCAATAAGTATTCGGAGGATTGGAATACTCTCAAAAAATTCCGGCCGGACAAGCGAAAGCAGGGGAGCCGCAAACCACAACACCAGAATCATGAATATCGAAGTTGGAATCATGAATAGTAAAATTTTTTTGACCATGTGCTTTATACCCTGATTCCTGATTCCTGATTCCTGATTCAGCTGTCTCACAAAAAGCGGATAGACACTATTCATAAAAAACGTCGGGATGACGAGTGGTAACTCAAACATCTTATACGCAAGACCATACAGACCGACTTCAGTCGTGGATCGGGTGAGCGTAAGCACCAAACTATCGACCCGGAAATATACTTGATTAAAAAGAAGCGTAATGCCTAAAGGAAGAGCAGCCAAGAAAAGTGACTTACTTATTCCGAAATCAAACGATATGTTCACACTACCATGTATTCTTCGTACAAAAAAAAGAGACACTATAGCCGTAACACACAGTCCGAGGAGTAGGGAAGTCGTCACCCCTAAAATTCCAACTCGGTTCGAGAGTCCGTACACGGCAGACCACACAAGTACTACGACGACAATATTCCCAACGGTCAAAGCAAACGTTGCGGCATCATACCGTAAATTCTTTTGAAAAATTGCATTTGCTGAAACGATAAACCCCTGAATAAGAATCGTTGGGGTGAAAAGAATAATCCCGAGCCGTACCATTCCCGTATATCCTTGGGCGGCGCCCTGTGGCAGAAACGATAAAATCGCGATTGCGACAAACATCAGGATGGTGCCACCCACGAGTCGCATCCCCACCATCGTTCCCCATAATCCATTATTCGTTCCATTCGTCCCCGATTTGTTGGTTTCGTGTGCTTTCCGAAGGTATACGGCATTGAGTCCAAAGTCCACGAGGAGATAAAAGAAGGCAACAAACGTGGTGATCTTGGTAAAGTCCCCATACCCCTCCGCCCCAAACGATCTGGCGATCATGATGCTTACAAGAAGCATAGCCCCGCTGCCGACTACCTTTCCAAACAGCTGGCTCACTGTATTCCACACGACCTTCCATTTTATAGAAGACATGGGACTTAGTGTACCGAAGTCATGCTCATTGCCGCAAGTACTGCAAGCAGTAGTTGTCCTTGTTGAAGCATAAGTGGATAGTGGTCGACGAGACCGAGCACGAGAATTATGAATAATGAAGTATGAATTATGAATTTTGTTTTGTCTTTACCATACTTCATAATTCCTGATTCATGATTCAAGAGGGTAACTATGAAAAATACAATCAACCCAACTCCCACTATACCAACCTCCGATAACATTAGCAGATATATATTATGGACAGGTTGCAAAAAGTAAATCGTCCGGGTGGGAAGTGCCTCCGGCAGCCGGACGAGAAAATTCCCCAACCCTACGCCGAATAGGGGAGCACCAGCCCAAAGTTTTATTGCAGCAACGTTTAATTGCTGACGGACGACCACGCTTTCCTCAGTTGAATTATGAATCATGAAGTATGAAGTAGGAAGTAAAACAAAAAAACCAATGAGTAAAAGGACAACTATACGTTTGTTTTTCATAATTCCTAATTCCCTTCGGCCTCGCTCAGGGCGGGCATAATTCTTAATTCTGGCGATTGCCATCACAATCGCCATCCCTCCTACCACAATCGCGCTCCGGCTAAACGTCAGCAGAAGCGCGATGATTCCAACGAGAATAACGGTTCCATAAAAAAGTTTTATTTTCTTCCTTAGGTTCCGAAGGTTACCTAGGTAACGTACCACCACGAGCGGCATCACCGCCGCCAGAAACCCGCCAAGGACGTTCGGGTGGGGGAATGTGGCATAGGGACGGAGCAGTTCTCTCCCGTACCAATCCATCCGAGCAATTCCCGGTGTCCCTACATCAAACGTCCGCTCACCCAACCACCACAACGGACCGCCGATGGAATGCTGGAGCAGAAATTGCACTATCGCCAATACCGATGAATAAAAAACTCCGGCTGCAAGCGGAAAGCTGATAGCTGATAGCTTTGGTCTCGTCCTCACGATATACCATCCAAGCGCAACAAATTCTAAAACTTTAAGCCATTTATACAGCGCAACAATTGGAGAACTTGCATGCCCAACATTAAAAATGACAAATAACAAAAGTACTACGATAACTCCCCCGAAACCCCCTCTTATTTTAAGAGGGGGAGGGGGGGAGTTACGACTAAAAAACCAACTTCCCACCGTTAACAATAAAAGAACGTCAGTCAGATAGACCGTTGGTGCGAGGTAGTCCACCCTCCTCCCCAGCACCCCTGCCCAATCCGGCCAGAAATGATAGCCCAGCTGGGTAGGGAGAAACAAAAGAAGAAGCCAAAAAAATCTTTGGTGCCACTTCATGACACGAGCGGATGAATCCAATTTTTTTGCGCGGAGCCGGATCCAGTCTGCTGGAGTGCGAGCACAAAAAAAATTGAGTTTGTCCGCGTCATAAAATAATCGGGAGATGGTGCTTAAAATTATTTTCCTTCATCCGTTTTACCACCTTCTCTACGATGATTCGATCATATCCCTTTGCAACAACTTCATCAATGGATTGATTCTTATCCACTATCATTTTAAGAATCTCATCTGCCTCTTTGTAGGTAAACCCAAATTCTCCTTCGTCCGTCTGTCCTTCCCACAGTCCTGCGGTTGGCGCTTTGGTTACAATCTGACCTGGTAATTGCAACTCTCTTGCTAGCTCATACACCTCTGTCTTATACAAATTCCGTAATGGCTCTATGTCACTGGCCTCATCACCGAAACGCGTGAAGTAACCAAGGAGATGTTCCGTCTTATTTTCCGTGCCAACGACTAAGGCGTTCCGTTTCTTCGCCTGATCATAAAGGAGTATCATCCGGACTCTCGCCATCACATTGCCACGGCGAATATTATCCATAGTTGGGTCTAATGCAATAATTGGATCAACAAGTGGTTGAATATCAATGGTGACAACGTTTATTTTCTGAATGCCCAAATATTTTACGACCCGCTCTGCATCACCCGCAGGATTGAGGTTTCCGTACGGAAGGAGCAGGGGATAGACGTTTTCGCGGCCCAACGCCCGCACCGCCAATGCCGCACTGGTACTTGAATCCACGCCACCGGATAAGGCAACGATTGCCCTCTTAAACCTGGCCGCCTCAAACGAAGTTTTAATGAATTGAACAAGCGCTTCCACCATATTTTACAGTTTCACTTGTCGAAGTCGTATATTCGGCATATACATCCGACCGACTTTGGCAATCTTTTTCCCATTCACCTTTACCACGTCTGCAGTAAAATCGTTGTTCCCGTGAACCAGTGCCGACCCCACCCCATACCCGTCTACCGGAGTTTTTTCTTTTTCAAACATCCGCACCTTCTCTGCAGTAAATCCGCCGGACACCAGTATTTTAACATGGGTGTATCCCGCGCGGTCCAGTGCACGCCGCACGAGACGGACAAGTGTCGGGTTGACTCCAGGAGACGACGCAGAAACATCGATCAGATCACCCGCAGTATCCAGCCGCACTCCCCACAATTTTTTCCCAAGAACCTTAGCGACGGCAAGTGACGTCCCCACACAATCATTATCAAAATCAACTAATGCAATAACGTTGGATCCGTGGATATGTTTAGCAAATCGTTGTGTTGCCTTTATCGTATCGCCGCCGCTTATCGCGATAAGCGCGTGAGGAATAGTGCCGACGGGAATTCCTTTCCACCGCGACGCGTGAGCAAGCGTACACACACCAGCGGCCCCGCCTAGGCGGGCCGCGTACCCATCACCTTCCTGGTTTAAAAAATAATCAAACCGATCAGCAAAAAAGAACACTGGTTTGCCATTTGCTGCCTCGATAACCCGGCGCGTGTTGGTCGCAACCATCGTCCGCCGCGCGAGAATCCCGAGGTACAGCGACTCCAGATGAGCAACATATACATATGGACCGGTAATGTGCATCACTGGTTCCCGACTCCTGATAGTGTCGCCGTCGGAAAGCGCGGATACCGCAAACGTTGGGAATTTTGTAACCCATCGATTTCCCTGCCACTGTCCCGCCCCGATACGAAGAAGCTCAATTGCTTCTCTCATACCACACAAAACACTATTGTCATTCCACTGAAACACTTGCATTGTGACGACAGACCCATCGTGTTCCTGTTTGAGGATAAACTTGGTGCGGTTGAAGTACACCGCGCTATAGTATCCGCGCCGGATGCGCTTAGTGGTGGCTTTGTCCCAAAAAATCATACCTCATGTTCTATACAACCCATGCTTCCTTATATAGAGTGCGATAGCGGATGGGACAAACGCATCAATGGACAATCCCTTCCGTACCCGTTCACGGATTTTTGTTGAAGAAATGTTCGTGGTCATGATCGTCGGGCCGTCCAGAAGGGTCATATGTTGGTAGAGTGGGGTATTCGCATAGCCGCACCGGGGAAATACAAGAAACGGTATCTTTTTTAGTAACAACTCCCAATTTCCCCACATCCTAAATCCGGGCAGCCAATCCGCACCTATGATAAATGTATACGTGTGTTTTGGTGGAAGATGGGGGAGGAGGTTGATGGTATTTCCGTCCAGTTTGCGGTCTATCTCAATGGGAGACACGCGCGTATTGGGCGCGTCAAGAAGCTTCGTCATTGCGAGCCGATCGGCAACAGGGGCTACGTGGGGTTTGGGCGGGTGCTGCCCGTAATTGGGGAGAAACCAGATTTCCTCTATATCCGTAAAGTCGAGGACCTGACGGGCAATCATGAGGTGGCCTAAATGTGGGGGATTAAACACGCCGCCAAAGATACCGATGTTCATACAGTCCGGGGTTTTACCACGAGTGTCCTATTCATCCCTTCACCCACAGACTCGGTTTCCACCCGCTCGTCGCCCCCAAGTGTTAAATGGATGACCCGCCGCTCGCCCGGCGTTAAGTTGGGAAGCTCAACCGGATGGCCAAAAGATATAGCCCGCTCGGCTGCCCTCTGAGCCATATGCATGAGCGTTTCCTCGCGCTTCTGCCGATAGTCCCCGACGTTGACGTACACTTTCACCCACGCGTCAAGTTTTTTTGAGACGATGATAGAAAGAATTATCTGAAAGCTCTCGAGTGTCCGCCCATGGAAACCGATGAGGAGCCCCGTTTCCTCCGTATCAATTTGTACTTGGTACGCGCTCGTTTCATCCATATCAACTGCGACAGTACCAGCAACCTCCAGCCTTTTTAGTAATTCTTCCGTAATTTCTTTGACTTGCTCTACGTGTTCCATTTGATTATTTGTTTATTGGATTATTCTCTCGGTTTACCGCGAGTTGCTGCATAATACCAAATAGTCCAAATACGTTCCAGTAAAGCGAGAGTCCCAACGGGAACTGGAAAGCAAAAAACCCAAACATGATCGGGGTGATCATCATCATCTGCTTTTGCATGTCTCCCATCATATCTTCCTTTTTTTCTTCTGGTTTTTGTTTAGAATTTTGATCATTAGTGCTTTGGATTTGCCTGCCTGCCGGCGAGGCAGGTTTGGTGCTTGGTGCTTGTGATTTGGTGCTTGCAACCGAGGGCATCATCAGCTTGCTTTGCCACCATTGCAATAATCCGGTGATCAGTGGGATCGAGAGCAGCCACCACCCCTGGGTTTGAAATGCTTCGGGTTTGAGTCCCAGATTGACGCCAAAAAACGTGAGGTCAAGGCTTGAAAGCTTGAAAGCCGGCATGTAGAGGATGCTGTTAATTTCCGTCACGAGCGTTGTCATGTTTCCATTCGCCAACACCTGGTAAAACACGTTGTAGAGCGCGATCAGGACCGGCATCTGGACGAGAAGCGGCAGACACCCGGCCGCCGGATTGACGCCGTGCTGTTTATAGAGATCCATTTGTGCTTGCTGCAACTTTTTTTTATCGTCTTTGTGTTTTGCGTTGATTACGTCCAAATGCGGCTTGAGATTGCTCATTTTTTTGGCGCTTTTCATCTGCGCTTGCATGAGAGGGTAGAGGAGAAGCCGGATGAACGCGGTCATCCCGATGATAGCAAAGCCCATGGGTCCGGGCACTCCAAAAAACTCAAAGAGCTTGTAGAATGCTACCAATATATTGACGATCGGCCAAATGAGCAGTTGATTCCAAAGATTCGGATCAGTCATAGGTAAAATTTACAAAACTTCATCAACGCCGCCGCGGCTCCAGGGATGGCATCGGACAATTCGTTTCATCCCGAGCCACAATCCATGGATTATACCATAGCGCTCGACGGCTTGATACGTATACTCGCTGCAAGAGGGCGTAAAGCGGCACGCGCGATCTGTAAGAAACAAAAATTTTAGCACACCCGTATCAAATGATAAATAGCGTTGATAGAACCGAATTGCGCGAAGGATCAAGAATTTCATGATAGTATTTTTGATCGCGTAAGAAGATCCCGGACACATGCATTCACAGAAGCAAAATCATCTCCCAACCCCTTCCGCACCATAAACACTCCGTCCCACCCGGGCAGAAGAGACCCAAGAGCGAGACGGACCGACTCGCGCGTCAGGCGTTTCAACCGATTTCTTCCCACCGCACGTTTATTAACAGCTTTAGGAACGATCACCGCAAATCGCGATACGGGAAGGGTGTTTTGAGTAATAATAAGTTGTACCCCTTGCGCGCTTACGCGTTTTCCGCGCCGCATAACGGTTTTGATCTGGGGAGAGGGGAGTCTGTGGTGTTCGGGAAGCATGAGACAATCTGCAAATCTACAAATGATAAATCTACAAATGATTCTTCATTTCGATCATTTTACTATTTACTCATTCATTTGCAGATTTGTAGATTTGAATATTTGTAGATTATACAGTCAATTTCTTCCTTCCGGTCATTCGTCTGCGTTTGAGCACCTTGCGGCCGACCCGCGTCGCCATGCGGGCGCGGAACCCGTGCTTTCGTGCTCTCTTTTTCTTCTTCGGCTGATAGACTCTCTTTGGCATGGCTGTAGTATATCCGATCCGGCACAATGCAACAAGAATAGACTCAAGGCAAGAATTTGCTACGGAGATATTGGAGGAATTGCCCCGGATTGAGGACGACAATTTTTAGTTTTTGTTCGATGAGATCGGTGTTGTAGTGTTTGAGATTATGCGTGAGTAAAAAAGATGATTTTGACCTCTCGGCACCGGCCACGACGTGTGAGTCTTCCAAATCGGAAACGTACGCGAAGTACTTTTTCGCGAGCCGCTCCTTTTTTATATCGAGGGTGATGATGTGTATTGTCTCAAACAGCTTTGTATCAGGAGCGTCGATGTGTAATCTTTTGGTGACTTCGTCAACCTCCTTTGTAATGGTTTTGGAAACGAATTTTTTAAACGCACTATTTTTTATTATTTCCGATGAGGCGCCTTTTTCGGAAAGGAGTGCGGCAATAATAACGTCACTGTCTAGAAAGATGGCGATTGGGTCCATACGTTCTTCCGCACGTTTTCTAACGTTTTTTTGACCTTTTGGAGATTTTTTTGATCTTCCGTCTGGGCGTTGTACAAATCTTGATCAAGTCCGGTAAAGACGAAGAGAATAGAGCTTCTGGGAATACGCAGGGTTTTACCGATTCTTTTGGCGATGATTGATCCTTTGTCGATGAGGCCATAGACCGTGTTGGTGGACAGTTTAAGAATCTGGGCCACCTCGTCGGGAGTATAGGTTTGTGGGAGAGTGCTTGTACCAATCATGACGAGATAGTACTAAAATGGACGATATATGTCAATAGACAGGAAGAATTATACCTTAATGAAGCGCCTGATCATCCCTCCGTTCGTCGGGATTCGCGCAAAACGCGTGAATCGTTTTTTGATAACCACTTTTGAAAACCAATTGCTTTGAAAAATAGTTTCTCTATGAGAGCATCCAGCTTATGAAACTCATCCACCGAAATATACCCCTTTTTATGTGATAGGTAAAAGTGATTTCGGGATTCAAGAAGCGATCCCCTGGCCATATCGATATAACGACTAAAATCCCTAGCTGAACTTTTTGCGCTGCCTTCGACGATAACAGCAATAATTCCTTCTATTGCTCTGTCCAGTTGATCGACTACTTTATATTGTTCTTGCTTCGGATACGTTGTTCGGATTTGTTGCCATAGCTCCCATAATTGCATCGCGAGTTGCCATATTTCAAGCGTTTCATATCGAAACTTCATGGCTTCATTGTACACAAGCGTTCCAGCGATTCAAGCGAGCGAAGCGATCAAGCGTTTCAAGCATTTTTCTCACGTTTCATGCGCCTCAAGCGAGTCCCGACGTAACGTCGGGGCGATCAAGCGTCTCCTTTACGGTGCCACTTCCTCCCATGTAATCGGGACATCACGCATGCGTTAGTCCTGAGCGATCCCGCCTTAGGCGGGAGAGTCGAAGGAGAGTCCGGCATAGAGAACAGCAGTCGTGGATTATGGATTATAAAGAAACAATTCTGCTGCCGTGGTCGTATAAGTCCGCTGACATACGGCATCCTGGCGTTCACGAAGGCACCGCAAGCTTCTGCGTAATAAATGCCAACGCTTCGCTTGCGCGCACGTAGGCATCTTCTGCCTTCTCCTTCGTGTAATCGATAAACTCGCTTACGTCCGGATAGCGCGTCTGTATATAATAATCCACGAGCGGCAGGATGATTTCCCGAATCGACTCAAACGAGGCATCAAAGACGATGCACTCCTCCAAAATCGCATCAAGCGTGTGGACTTTGCGAAGAATTTTCCCCTGGGAAAGGAGGTATGCTTTTAGCGCTTTTTCAACTGCCTGCTGCGCGGTAAAGCAGGCGCCATAATAGACTTCTTCACGAAGATTGCTTTCCGTCCATCGGAGATCGTCTTGGGCTTTCGCAAGCCATGACGCGCTTTCGCTATGATGTTTCATACACGACCCGCCCCGTCGTAACAATTTCACGGACAAAAGGATTGTGTTTCTTCTCTTGTTCCATTTCCTCCGGAGTAAATACAAAAAAATCAACCGGTATCGTGCTGCGCACTAGGCGCCGCACATCAATTACGCGGTCGTGATACGGCTTGGATGTTTGCTTTACGATGGCAATATCCAGATCGCTGTCGGGCTTAAGCGTACCGGACGAAGCTGAACCAAATACGATGATCCGCTGCGGCTGGTACTGTTTGACGGCATTGATAATCTGTTGTATATCCATGTGCTCATTGTACACGAGATTAGGAGGGGAAACAAATTCCGTTTTTGTCGTATTTTTCGGATTGGTAGTATTTATTACGGAGCCACTTCTTCCCTCATGAAGCCTGATCATCCCTCCGTTCGTCGGGATTTGCTTGAAACGCGAGAGTCGTTTTTCGAATCTGTTGCCAGCACTCCCATAATTGCATCGCGAGTTGCCATATTTCAAGCGTTTCATATCGAAACTTCATGGCTTCATTGTACACAAGCGTTCCAGCGATTCAAGCGAGCGAAGCGATCATGCGTTTTCTCTACGGTGCCACTTCCTCCC
>Ga0209726_10001154_pt1 | contig 44019 bp, 42 predicted proteins | sample Subgrocontami54m_FD_187453 | JGI IMG/M metagenome (GOLD analysis project Ga0209726, IMG submission 187453) | Subsurface groundwater microbial communities from S. Glens Falls, New York, USA - GMW46 contaminated, 5.4 m (SPAdes) (version 3) | ecosystem: Environmental > Aquatic > Deep subsurface >...
CTTCCGATCTAGGGGATCATATAATAGGGAACGATTTGGGCGACGATAAAATCCGTAGTGTGGAAATCAGCGGCAATGAGCGGGATCGCGGCGGCCACCGCACCGGTATTAAAGGAAATAGCGATGTTGCCGAGACAAACGAGGAAAATGATAAACTTTTTATTCATAGTCGCTTGTCACTAGTAGCTAGTCGCTCGTACCAGTCACTAGTGACCAGAGACCAGCGACTGCATTTATTTCTTCGTTGCGAGTGCTTCCTTTTCGATCACTTCTTTAAATATCTTCATGTTGTCACGCGAATGTTTGTTAATGAACCCTTCGATCTGTTCGCCGGTAAATTTCGTGAACTTGGGGTCCATTTCAAAGTCCTGCACCCAGATCATCTTGATGCCTTCGGGAACTTCGACATAAAACCAGACGATCTTCATGTAGATAAACGGGAACATCGGCTCGTGGCGGGAAGCCACCGCATAACGGTGTTCTTTATCCAGCCAGCGCTTGGAGACCCAGGACTTGCCATCCTCGTCGGTCAAGCGGAACGTGATCTCATTGCCCTTGCGTTCCAAGACTTCCGCCTTGGCGTATTCCTTGCCAAAAAGTTCCGTCCATCGCTCGATCTTGTTGGAAATATCGAATACCAATTCATATGGCGCGCTGATCGTGATTTCATTTCTCGTATGACTCATGGCAATATCCTTTCTCTTATTCAACGATTGCGACTACTCGACTCCAACCAGCCCCAGCATTTTTGACCTTCACCGGTAAACAGGAAACGGTAAAACCAAATGGTTTTGGGATGGCGCCCAAGTTTCCTAAGCGTTCCATATGGCAATATTCCCGATGACGGCCAAGGAAATGGCACGGCCAAATTTTGGATTTGTCTTTGGTCGTCAGGAATTCTTTGAACATGACAAAACACGGCCGGTCCAGACCGATCGTGTCAACGCCCATCATCTTGATGCCTTGGTCTAAAAGATATTCGACCGCGCTGGGCACCAGCCCCACATATTTATTGACGTAATCGTCAGTGCCCAGTAATTTATCGCCGCCGGTGTAAAACAAAACGATGTCCATTGGTTTGAGCTTGTAATTGATCTTCTTGAGGGCAGCGACGACCTTTTCCTTATCGATAAAATCCGGAAACTTCAGGTGAGTAAAATCCAATACAACGCCGGGGCCGTAGCACCACTCGAGTGGCACATCCATGATTCTCTTTGCGGGTTTGCCCTCACACATCGAGCCGTAATGAAACGGCGCATCGACATGGCTACCCATATGGACGGAAGAATTGACGATCTCCAAGGAAAGCATCTCGCCGTCGGGGATCTCCTCTTTCGTTGCCACCCGCTCGCCTTTGTCAAAGCGCTCCTGCCCGCCGGGTTGTTTATTCATCACAACCCAATTAAAGTGCTCAACACCCGCGGCATGAGTGATGCGCTCTATTTTAGCGGCGTGAGTCTCAACGAGAGTGTCGTCAATTGGCAAACTTAAGTCGATAATTTTCATAGTTGATAGTTGATAGGTTATGGTTGATAGTTAAATCATCACTGACACCTATCACCTAAAACCTAACACCTAATTAATGTCCACACCCACACCCCGGCCCGTGGCTGCTGCTGCCGGCGGGTTTCTTGGAAGCGATAATGGCCACGATCTCGTTGAAAGAATGCGTCTTCTTCAGCTCGTTATCCGTTAATGGAATGCCAAATTCTTTCTTGATGGCGACCGATATTTCCACCATTTCGGTGGAATCGATCCCCAGCGATTCGTCCAGCTTCGCACCGGGAACGATCTCGCTTTCCTTGATATCGAGCACCTTCTTTAAAACAGCTTTCACTTTACCTGCTAAATCCGTTTGAGTTTGCATCTTGCTCCTCCTCCAATGAGTATGTAATTTACGGAACGCAGTGAACGTAAATTGCATATACGAATTGGACCCCGCTCTTTCTATTCAATTGTTTAGAAAGAGCGGGGTAAATTCCGGCAGCGACTTACGCTCACTTTGTTCCGTAAGTCGCGCCGTCATTTAAATTTGATTTTGAATGAACTGCGAACCACATGATCAGATACAACAAAAGTCCAAAACCCCCCGCGAAAAACAGCACCACAAAAGCAATCCGGAAAAAGACCGGATCGACGTCGAAATATTCTCCTAATCCCCCGCAGACGCCAGCCAATTTACGATCAGTTTCGGAACGATAAAGTTTTTTCATTATTTCCTTTTTAACGTCATCCCTCACCCTTCGGGTTCGGGATGCTTTAATCCTTTTCTATCTAATCAACTTTTTTGCAGGATTAAAGCACAGTTAATCCCACCCCTACCTCGATTAATGACAAGCGCACTTTTGATTTCCTTGCTTTGCGCTTTATTGGGGACATAATCAAGATCGCATTCGGGATCGGGTTTGGTCAAATTGATCGTCGGCGGAACTATGCTGTGCTCCATGGCCAAAACGGTTGTGATCACATCGAGCGCGCCACAGGCGCCGAGCATGTTGCCGAAAACGGATTTCGGCGCCGAACAGGGAATTTTGCTGGCTTTGCCGTTGAAGACCTGTTTGATGGCCATTGTTTCGGTCACGTCTCCTAATGGCGTGCCTGCGCCATCAAGACAAATGTAATCGATCTGCGACGGTTCCAATTGGGCATCATCCAACGCGATGCGAATCGCACTGGCCAATTCCTTGCCGTCTTTGGCCGGGTCAATGCGGTCGACCCCGTCGGTCGTTGTGCCGTAACCGATGATATTGGCATAAACGTGGGCATTACGCTTTTTAACTCTATCCTGCGGCTCGAGGATGACGATCCCCGCGCCTTCGGCGATGGCAAATCCGTCGCGCGTTTTATCGAACGGCCGGTACGCGGTTGACGGCGTATCATTCTTATGAGTAAGCTGGCCCGAAGTATTGCAGCACAAAAGCGCGTAGGGCGTCACAGGGGCTTCCATCCCACCGGCTAAAATAAAATCATTCTTGCCTCGATTAAGCGTCTTGGCCGCGTAGGCGATCGCCATTAAAGAACTCGCGCGATCCGCCACAACGGTTTTACTGTAGCCTTTGATCCCGTAATGAATGGAAACCTGTCCCTGCGGCGCGGCCGGAAACCAGGCGGAAGCCATAAACGGGCTGACACCCTCTCTTCCTTCTATATACATGTCGCGCAATTCCGTTTCGGCGTACAGCCAGCCGCCGATGGCATTCCCCATAAATATCCCGGCGCGCTCCAGATTTTCCTGCTGAAGATCGATCTTCGCGTCCTGCAGCGCCAGTTCGGAAGCAACGAGCGCCATGTGCGAAAACAGATCGATCTTCTTTAAAAGCCGCGAAGAAACATTGCTGTAGGCGTCGAGTTCATGCACATGCCCGGCAATGTGCGAAGCGTATTTTGAAGCGTCAAAACGCGTGATCTTCTCAACGGCGGAGCGCCCGTGGCTGACGTTCGACCAGAATTTGCGTTTGTCCATGCCGCTGGGGCTCACGATCCCGATCCCTGTGATTGCTATTTTATTCATTTTTTCTCCAAAACCACACACTGCCGTGTGTGGTATCAATGTTTTGCAATATTATAATTCCCCATACGGAAGTATGGGGTCAGCTATGCCTCGAACCTTTTCAGTACCATAGCCGAATGGATTCCGGAAAAACCGCTTGAAGTTTTAAGCATGCAATTGACCCTCTTTTCGCGCGACTTGTTCGGGATATAATCCAGATCACACTGCGGATCAGGATTTTCCTGATTGATCGTCGGCGGCAGGATGTTGCGCTCAAAGATCATCGCGCCGATGGCCAACTCAATGCCGTTGGCCCCGGCCAAGGGATGCCCGATCATGGATTTCAAAGAGCTGATCGGCACCTTGTAAGCATAATCACCAAAAACCATTTTGTAGGCGTTCGTTTCAAAAACATCATTCTGACGCGTTGAAGAACCATGCGCGTTGATGTAATCGATTTCCTCCGGCTTAACTTTGGCATCCGCTAAAGCTAAACGGATACAGGACGCTTTGGCATCGCCCTCCGGCGGCAGATCGGTCATGTGATACGCGTTATTCGTTGTGCCGAATCCGATGATCTCGCAATAGATCCGCGCGCCGCGTTTTTTCGCGTGTTCCAACTCCTCAACGACCAAAAGTCCGGCCCCTTCGGAGATGACAAAGCCGTTACGCTTGGCATCAAACGGCCGTGAAGCTTTTTCCGGATGATCATTGTGGACGGACAAAACATTGACCGTATCGAACGCGCCAAAGGTGATCGGGGTGATCGGCGCTTCGCTCGCACCCGTGATCATGATATCCACATCCCCGTCGGCAATGGCCTCAAAGGAGAATCCCACAGAATCCGTCCCGGCGGTACAACCGGTTGAGATCGTGTTGCAAACACCATGCAGACCATATTTCGCAGAGATCTCGCTCGAGGGTGTGTTGAACATCGAAGCGTCATAAAGGTCAGGCCGGACGATCGTCGGGTCAATGGGCTTCTTGCCGCTGTCGGTGACCAGCGCGAATTCTTCTTCCATATATTTCGTTCCGCAGATAGCATTGGCCAGCGACACGCCCATCCGGTCGCGGTTGACTTTACTTAGATCAAGTCCCGAATCCTCTAACGCCATGCGCGCGGCCACGACCGCGAACTGGACATAGCGGTCCATGCGCATCGATTCATCCCAGCTTAATCCCAGAGCGACAGGATCAAAATCACGCACCTGCGCGGCGATCTTGGTATTGAACATCGAGACGTCAAACTCCGTCACGCGTTTGACCGCCGAGACGCCGTTGATCATATTCTTCCAGCACGCTTCTTTGCCGATACCATTAGGCGAGATGATCCCAACTCCGGTAACCACGACACGTCTTGCCATCTATTAAACCCTTTCCTTATTTAAGTCGAACGTTTCTTTAATTTCTTCGACCGTAAAATACTTTTTCTGCTGTTCTACTTGATGAACCATCTCAACAACTCGCGCGTTTAAAGGCGCTTCATCTTTAGGGCTACGTATCATTTTAAGAACCTGACCGTTGATATAATCGATCTCGCTGGCGCGGCCACGCATGATGCTTTGCAAAATTGAACCATACAAGGGTTCTTTGCTTAAAGTTGTCAAAGTTTTATTGATAATTCCGGCGGCTTGTTCCAGCGGCATATTCGCCATTCCATAAATACGCTCCGCCGGGAATTTCGGTAAAGAAACCAGCTGGATGTCGTTTTTCTGGACGATTCCCAATCCTTCTTTCAAAAGCAAAATGCTCAAACGGCACAGATCCATATCCGCGAAAGTTTCCTGCATCGATTTACCCGTCAGCGCAGGAATACAATTGTTGAAATTCACAAAGAGCTTGAGCCATTTCATCCCCGTAATATTTTCTGACACAACGGCGGGGAATGCTTTTTGAAGTGTCTGGGCGATTTTTGAAACATTCTTATCATTGGCCGCGAACGGTTTTCCGATGATCCAATCGCCTTCAAAATTGAACACCGCCTCACCCGGCTTGGCATATGTCGCGCCGAACATCACGATGCTGCTGTAAAGCCGGGCCTTGTCAAAGTACTTACTTAAAATCGTATCAGACTGAACACCGTTCTGGGAACTTAGAACCAGACACTTCCTTAAAAATGCCTGATTCGCGGCGTAGGCCTCTTCGATATCTTGCGTTTTGACCGTAAAAATGACCAGGTCATATTCCTGATCTAGTTTGGTCAATGCCCGGACACGGAAAGTTTCCTGACCGCGCGCGCCGACAACACGCAGGCCATTTTTTTGTATGGCCTCGACCTGGTCTTTGCGGCCGACGAGGACAGCGTCCTCGCCTGCTTTCGTTAGATAAGCAGCAACGACAGAGCCGATTGCGCCAGCGCCTATGATTGCGATTTTCATTTATTGCTTCTCATACTTCTTATAATCAAACCCCGCCTCTTGCAAGAGGCGGATCATCAAACTGTAAAAGGCCATCGGCACCTCGGAAAAAAAAGCGCGGACAACGTCCTGTTCCTGCACCAGTTCGGCGCCGCGTTCGCGGGCCAGCATGGGTGCCTTTTTATCGACGACGATCTTGGCGATCTCCCGGTGGAACAAGGGGATCTTGGTGATCATCTTTTCGTACTTCTGGCGGGCGTTAGGTTCCCATTCGATTTTTGTCTGCGTCTGTGCCATATTTTTCGGTCCTTGCTGGATTACGCGTTCGCGCCTACGCGAGAATTCGCTTCCCACTTGGCGATATTGTCCATGAAATCTTTCACGCAGACCTTGACCTTGTCATGATAATTACTGGTGAAGATCCGGTGGATACGCTCCGGCTTGGAATAATATTCGCGCATGCACCAGGCGCCCAGACGACCCACATCCTCAACGCTCAAATGGTCCGTGGGAACGACCGGGTGCTGAAAGTCCCAGTCTTTCAAATTGATCTTGTCCGGATCGAACCAGCCCTTCTTGATCCCGTAGCGCCAATCCGGCGAATTCGGGACCGGTGTCAGATAATCCAGCGCGAAGATGTCCGGATCGATCTCATCGGCGATCTGTAAACGCTTCTTGATTTTTTCCTCCGTGTCTTCTTTGAGGCCGATCAAAACGGTACCGACACTCCCGATGTCGTTTTCCCGCAAAATGCGGACGGTCTTTTTGATCTGGTCGACGGTAACACCCTTGCCCTGTTTGGCGAGGGTCATATCGTCTTCGACCTCTACACCCGTTAACGCCAGGAACAATCCCGCCTTCTTCATCAACGGCAGAATGTCGTGCTGGCTGATCCACTGATCGGCGCGGCCCAAACAGACCCAATCGATCTTGTTGCCGCGCTTGATCTTTTCGTTGCAAAATTCGATCATCGCCTGCGTGTCGGTATTAAACGCGTCATCCTGAAAAACAATGGTCGTAATGCCATATTGCTTCTCCAGGATCTCCAGCTCATCAACGATGCGCTTGCCGCTTAAGCCCCGCCACGACGTGAAATCCTTGGTCGCGGTGCGGCTGTCGTAGAGCGCCCATTCATAACAGAAGTGGCATTTGCCCGGACACCCGCGGGAAGTCATCAGTTCCGCGAACGGTTTCCAGTAGGTGTGCCCGACGTACTTGTCCATCGGAAAAAGATCATACGCGGGCATGGGCAGGACATTAAGATCGGGGATCATATCCCGGTGCGGACCGACCACGATCGTGCCGTCCTTACGTCGCGAGACAAGGCCGGGAATCTCGCGCTCATCTTTAGGACTGCCGTTCATATTTTTAAGAAGATCTTCCATCGTCAACTCCGCCTCGCCGATCATGATGTAATCGATGGTCGGGTTCAGGCGCATCTGGCGTTCCCAGTCGCCGGAATACCATAACCCGCCGGCAACGGTTTTTACCTGCGGCATGGCTTGCTTGATCAAGCGCAGCCCCTCGTTGAAATACCAGATGACCGCGGCGCCGCAGGTCGAGTGCAAAAGCTCGCCGACAAAGATCATGTCCGGTTTGGTCTTTTGGGCGTATTTGACCATGGCGTCCCAGTCCATCTCCAGCGCCCGGCAGTCCAGCGCGTCGACTTCGGCGAGTTTTTTCTCCCGAAGGTACGCGGCCAGCTGCGCGTGCATTTGATTCGCGGCCAGATGATACCCGTGCGAGTCCCAAGCTTTGAGCGGTGGTGTTAAGAATAATACTTTCATGTTTATGTCTCCTTTTTATCCGCACTGCATTATTAATTCTGTTTTGTTAGTTTCCGTTCATTCATCAAATGTTTCACAGCAGCAAAACAACCTACAAGATAAATTCCATTCAGCCAAATTGGCGGGTCGGTTAAAAATATCCCGCTAATAAAATAGATCACAATGGCCAAGATAATACCAATTCGATAGAATTTCAGTACAAGCAACGAAGCACATATTCCCAGGGCCAGTATCACATAACTATATGCTTCATGAGATGTCATCGGTGGCTCCGATAACCCTCCCGTAAATCCAATTCGCCAAGTATAACCAATAAAAATAAATAGGAGATTTTTCACAAGTATCAGGGTGGCAATCACTCTTAATATCGTTTTCATAATGCCTCCTAGAACCACGAACACACCAAGGATTTCCCTCCCGGTGTTGCGTCCGTGCAAATGTGCTTACTTTGCATGTATTCTAAAAGCCCTTCGACACCCAACTCGCGGCCGAAACCGCTTTGCTTGTATCCGCCGAAAGACGCTGCATTATAAAATCCACCGTACGTATTGATCCAGACCGTGCCCGCCTGAAGCCCTTTAGCGACACGGTTGGCTTTGACCAGATCTTTGGTCCAGACACAGGCTGCTAATCCAAAATCCGAATCATTGGCAATGGATATGGCCTGCTGCTCATCCTTGAATTTTATGACCGCCAGGACGGGTCCGAAGATCTCCTCTTGGGCAACGTTCATTTTGTTCGTTACATTTTCCAGGATCGTTGGTTCCAGATAAAATCCACGTAGGGGCACATGATTATGTGCCCCTACAGTAGGAATTTTTCCGCCGCAGGCAATGGTGGCACCTTGCTTGAGGGCTTCCTCAATATATTTCAATGCTTTCTGCTGCTGCTCTTTGCTGATGACCGGCCCGAATTCCGTCTGGTAATCCAGGGCGTTGCCGATCTTCAGCTTTTTTGTCTTCTCGACCAAAAGCTTCATGAATTTGCCGTAAATGCTTTCCTCTAATAATAGCCGCGAGCCGGCCGTGCACATCTGACCCTGGTTCATAAAGATCGCGGACATCGTCCCGCCGACCGCGGTTTCCAGATCGCAATCGCCGAAAACGATGTTTGGGGATTTGCCACCCAGTTCCAGGCTCAATTTCTTGGTCGTCTGGCTGGCTAAACGCATAATTTCCTGCCCAGTCTGTGTTCCTCCGGTAAAACTGACCATATCCACATTTTTGTCCGTGACCAAAAGCCGCGCGGCGTCTTTGTTGGTCGTGGCCACGATATTCAAGATCCCGGCGGGCAACCCGCTATCTTTAACAAGTTGCGCCAAGCGCATGATCGACGCGCAACCAATGGATGAAGGTTTCAGGATAACGGCGTTTCCGGCGATCAACGCCGGCGCGATCTTCCACGCCGCCATGATCAATGGATAATTCCAGGGAATGATACAGGAAACAACCCCCATCGGTTCAAAGGTCGTCAAACTTTTTACGGAATCGGTCACGGGATTCTGCCGGTCTTTGGCCAACGTCTCGAGGCTTCCGAAATATTCAAAACAATCCGCCGCGGTCGGGACATCGATGAACGACGATTGTTTCAAGGTTTTGCCGATATTGGCCGATTCTAAGTCCGCCAACTCTTTGGCATTCTTACGGATCAGGTCAGCGATCTTCCTTAAATAAATGCCGCGCTCGGCCACGCTCATGTTGCGCCAGGCCCCTTGGTCGAATTGCGTCCGGCCGGACGCAATTGCCTTCTTCACATCTTCGGGTGTGGCATCCGCCACACGGGCAAAGGCCTCTCCCGTGGATGGATTGACCGGCTCAAAATATTTCCCGGAGCTGGCAGGAACAAGTCCGCCGCCTACCAACAGATCAAATTGTTGTTTTTCAACCGTTAACATATTCATCCTACTCAACAGGTACCTCGTGCCAAAGTTCAAAAACGCGGCTACAAGGAGCGTACCATTTCGAAATCTTCGCAAAGTCACCCCGCAAATTCATCTTTTTTTGGGTTGTGGCGACAAACGGGTCGATCTCACGGTTAAATACCGCCCGCCAGACATTCTCCGGCGCGGTGATCAAGAATTCGGCGTTATCATCGTGCCCGACGTTAGTGATGCGGCCGTTCTCGAACCGGAAGCTGTACGTCCGCCCCGTTTCATTCAACTTGACCGCCAGATCCATCGTCATTTTCGTTTTCTCTCCGAGATCTTTCATTTGGGCATCATCATTGACGAGCTTGACGATATCATTGATCTGTTCCTGCGAAAATAATTTGTATTTCTTAGCAGGGTCCGGGGTCCGGGGTCCGGGGTCCCGATTTTCGCTGGATCTTGGCCCCTGGCCCCTGGCCCCTGGCCCCTCAAACAGTCTGCTAATTGCCTCCGTCTTCACCGCCTCTTCCAGCGTCTGGATGAGCAAGAAGCAATCAAAGAGATTTTCTCCCTTAGCCGCGACACCATGATCGCGCAGGACAACGATATTGTTCTTCTTGAAACCTTCCACCACCGGCCCCGCGTCGGTCACCGCCGGCGTTGTCTGCGGGATCCCCTTGATCTCGCCCAGATAAAACTTCGCCTCAAAGATCCGCGGCACGAACGTTTCATTCGCTAAAAAGTAAGCGTTCGTATAAGTTGTATGCGTATGGATGACCGCCTTCGCGTCCGGAAAATTCTTATAGATCTCGGTGTGCAGCAGTTTTTCGGTCGAGACACTGCCTTCTTCAAGCAGTTCTCCATCAAGCTTCATGGCCAGAATATCTTTTGTCTCCAGGTTCCCCAAGCATGTGCCGTGGGCGGTGAGCAAGATAGTGTCTTTGTCGATCCGGCGGCTGATGTTGCCATTAAGCCCGCTGGCCAAGTCTTTGCGCCATAAAAGCTGGCCGATCGTGATCATTTCCTCTTTAAGGTCCTGAAATTGTATTTTTTTCATTTGCGGATCTCGGTGATGTATTTTTTAGGCAGCCATTCAACCAAAGGAACGTATCCCTTGATATTCTGCGGCGCTACTTTGACACCCTTGAAATAAAAAATATCTTTCTGTGTCCCCATCTGCCGCGACTCTTTGCTCGCCGCATAAACATAGACCGGTACGTTGTGCCGCTTGGCCAAAACGCCGACGATCAGGCTTCCAATAGGACACAGCGCGCCTTGCTCATCAACCGTCTGACAAGCAAGCCAGACCTCTTTGACCAAGTTCCGGTAGAACAAAAATCCGGCCATACTGTCCGCGATCAGGGTCGGCTTGATCTTGCGCCGCAAAAGTTCCCGGCAGGTCGCCTGCGCCGATTCCAAACTCGGACGGCCTTCCATCACAAACAACTCATTGCCGTTTCCGGGTTTGACCACATCGAAAACGGACGGCTCAAAAACGCCGTGCAATAAAACGACCGATCCGGCAACGCCATCCAAGAACAGATCGCTCGCCGTCTTATGGCCTTCCTTTGGCTGTGTTTCAAGCACGGACATCGAGAGCAATGGCCTCCGTTACCAGTTCATGCGGCACGACGTCGAATCCGGGATAAAATCCTGAAACTACACCGCTAACAATCTTTTTTTTCAAATAAGTCAACAATTCCTGTGGATTGCGAATTTCAACCGGAATATCTTTACCCGTTTTGATCTTATCCGACGGTTGCGTCAGCACATAAAAGGGGATCTGAAATTCATCCGCCAAAACCGCGATCTGATACGTCCCGATCTTGTTGGCAAAATCCCCGTTGGCGCAGGAACGGTCCGACCCGACGATCACCTTGTTGATCAGCTTGTCCGCCATAACGGAACCGACCGCGTTATCCGCAATCAGCGTCACATCGGCGCCCATGCGCTGCAGTTCCCATGCCGTCAGCTTCGATCCCTGGAAATAAGGCCGCGTTTCCGTGGCGAAAAAATGAACGTGCCTGCTTTGCTGCTTCGCCAGACGCGCGGCCATGGCCAGCTCACCGCTCACGTTACAATGCGTCAGGACGCTATCCCCATCCTTGAGGACTTCGGCGATCTTGCGTACCCGCTCCAAGCGCCTGCCGCGGATGCCTTCGAGATATCCATTGATACATTTAGGAACAAATATCCGGATATCGATATTTTGTTCAATGGCCTGCCGCGCCCATTTCACGACGAGCGAGGTCACCTCTTCAAAAGGAAACGTCGGACGGCTTTTGTTCAAACTTTCCGCCGTTTTCTGAAGCTTCTCGCTTAACGCTTCTTGAGAAAGACCTTTGCTATTATTTATTTCCAATAAAAACGTCTGCATCACGACCAGGAATTGCCCGAAGGCCCGCGTCTTCATCTGTCGGATGACATCAACGGCCTCCTTGGTGTTCTTGACCTTAATGTAATGCAATTTCTGCGGGATCAGGGTCTCGTCCAGAACTAACATGGCGTTGCCTTTGATCCTAGCCGGCCAAAAAAGCGGCGATTCCTTTATTTCGGTTGTAGTTGTGTCGCGCTTGCTCATGCTGTCTTTTGCGATAACTCCAATTCCTTAATGAGTGAAAACGCGATGTCCACGATCGATGCCTCGGCCATGTAATAGCCGGGATTAAGAAATCCCATCTCGCCAGTGATGACGTTATCGCTCACCGCCATCAAAACCGCCGCGGGGATCTTGTAGTTCTGACAGATCGTCAGAAACGCCGCCGTGACCATATCCACGGCGATCGCGCCCTGGTCGACCGCCTTACCGACAACTTCCCGGGTTTCCTTTAATATACAATCCGTGGTCCAGCAGCAGCCCACGTGCACCTTGCGGCCCATGGCCAAGGGAGATTTCAGCGCTTTTTGCGTGACCTCGGTCAACTCGCGCGTCAACTGCGCGTCGGCTGTTGGCACAAAATTCTTATCCACATAATATTGCGTCACACCCTCACCTTTGAGCGCCGTTGTGGCAATGATCAGGTCCCCGACTTTGATGTCTTCCCGCAAGGCCCCGCAGCTGCCCACGCGGATCATCGCCTTGACCTGCGCGTTGCAGAGGATCTCCGTCGTGATAGCCGTATCCGCAGCAAAACGCCCGCCGTTGATCGTGGTCAGCGGGATCCCTTCATACTGGCCGGTATGCATCGTGTATTCCATAAAGCTGAAATTCTTGACCGGATTTTTCATCTTCTTGACGATGGCATCCGCTCTTTCTTTCGGCCCCGGGACAAGGGCATATTTCCCTACGTCTTTAGGTCGTAACTGCACCATGTTCATCAAATCTTTGCCGGTCATGTGAACTTCTTTGCGCATATTGTTCATGGTCTCTCCTCCTACTTGATTAATACTTCACTTTTCAATAATTCTTTATCTATCTTCCCCGTCCGATTTTTGGGCAAAACGGAACGTATTTCAACCGATTGTGGTACTTTAAAATGCGCCAGATGTTCTTTCGCGAAATACCGCAGATCCTCCGGAGTCACGCTAGCGCCATCTTTTAAAACGACAAGTGCTTTCACCGATTCCCCGCGCAGGGAATCAGGCACGCCGATCACAGCGGTTTCGGCGACCGCCTCATGTTTTTGTAAAGCCGCTTCCACTTCGGGAGCATAGACGATCTGCCCCGCCACTTTGATCATTTCTTTCTTGCGCCCGACGATATACAAAAATCCTTCCTTGTCAAAACGCCCCAGATCACCCGTGTACAACCACCCGTTACGCTTGACCGCGGCGGTTCCCTCCGGATCTTTGTAATACCCCTCCATCACGATCCAGCCGCGAATGACGATCTCGCCGATCTCTCCCGCAGGAAGCTCACGGTTATTTTCATCAAGGATCTTGATCTCGCAATTCGGGGCGGGTTTGCCGACACTGGCGATGTTGGTGCTGTTTAATGGTGTGACCGTATTGGGCGGGCAGGTTTCCGTCATGCCCCAGCCGTTGAGCAATTTGGCATTGGGACAATACTGATGAAAACGTTCCATAATCTCCGGAGAGCTCGGCGCGCCAAAAACGACGACCCAGCGCAACGAAGATAGATCAAATTTGTCGATCTGTTTAAGCGTGAGAATGGCCATATACATCGCCGGGACAACATGGAAACAAGTGGCTCGATACTTGGCAATATTCTCCAGGAATTCATACGGATTGAACCGTTCCATCAGCACAACGGTGATTCCAAAATGAATGCAGTTCTGGACATAAATAAAGCCGCCGATATGACTCAACGGAATGGCGGCTAATTTTACGTCCCTGTCAGTGAGATCGACAAAATGTTTCATGGCTTCGGGCGAACCGTCCAGGTGCCTGTAATTCAGAAGTATCCCCTTCGGCTTACCCGTCGTTCCCGAGGTATACATGATCAACGCCGGATCGCTGTCTTTTATGGTTACTTCGGGCAGGTCGGCGGTGGCCCTCGATATTAAATCGTCATATTGCAGGGGTTCAAAATTTTGAACCCCTGCCGTTTCACCACATAAAATAACCGTCTCTAAACCAGGGACGGTTTTTTTAATATCGGCCAAAGAGATTTCACTTTTTGTTTTGGCAATGAGGATTTTGGCTTCGGAATGTTCAAGACAGGATGTCAATTCGTCGGCTTTGAGCATAAAATCCAGCGGCACGCCCACACATCCTAAATGAAAACAGGCTAAGTAGCCATAAACGTACTCCGGGCAATTAGGAAGATAAATGGCGATCTTGTCGCCCTTTTGCGCGCCATTGGCCGAAAGCGCGTTGGCCAAACGCAAAGACGTTTCCCGCAGCCGGGTAAATGAAATGGCTTCGCCCTTAAAAATAATGGCTGGCTTGTCCGGAAACTTTTTTACCGCATTGTCTAGAATTTTCCTGATATCCATAGAATCGCCTAAAACGCCCCTAACTAGTAAAATTTTACTAGTCTGATTTTAGTAAAATACCTGAATATGTCAAGCATTTTATTAGATAACTACACAGGGTACAACAGGATGCGAAAAAGGAAGGCGATTAAAGAAGTGTTTCCATCAACCGGCCGATGGAGCGGATTTCGGCCTCAACCAGGTCCAGGTCGTGGTCCAAAATGACATTGACGTGCTTTTGGGAGGTCTTCATTGTCTTTTGAAGCCCCTGGAGGTCGCGGCGGATTCGTCTTAAAAAAAGAATGCGTCCGCGCAGCTGGCGTTTGGCGATCTTTTTCTCGACATAGGGCAGGAAATAAAGCGACAGGTCGATATTAAAATAGGGCCGCTCGATGGAAAGGAAGCTCTCGGTAATGAGATGGTCAAAAATTTTATCGCCTTTTGGCGTCAGGCTGTAAACATATTTCTCGGGCCACTTTCCTTCCCGGCCGACATCCTTTTTGATGAGGCCGAGTTTCTCCATTTTCTTTAAAGGATAATAGATCGATTTGATCTTAAGGCCGACAAAGGGGAAAAGCTCTTCTTCGATAAGACGTTTGATCTCGTAGCCGTGTTTCGGACCTTCCTTTAACAGACCCAAGAACAATAATTCATGCTCGATCATAAAGAGATCTCCCCGAAACGGATATCCCGGTAATGTTCCGTATATTCGATGATCTGGCTCATCATCTTGATAGTGCGCGAGGGGTATTTTCCGACGGCTGTTTCACCCGAGAGCATCACATAATCGGAGCCGTCTAGGATCGCGTTCGCCACGTCGGACACTTCCGCGCGCGTCGGGCGCCCCTGCTCCATCATGCTGTCCAGCATTTGGGTCGCGGTAATGGAGAGTTTTTTCTTCCGATTACAATGAGAAATGAGATATTTTTGCAGGATAGGGATCTTATAGATCGGAAAAGACACCCCCAGATCCCCCCGGGCCACCATAATGCCGTCACAGGCCTCGATAATGCTTTCAACATTACGCACCCCTTGCTGGCCCTCGATCTTAGCAATGATCTTGCAGTCAGGCAATTGCGGCCTGACCATATCGACAATACGCAGAATATCTTTTTTATTGCGGACAAATGATTGCGCGATCTTTTCAACACGGTTCTTGATGCCGAACTCGATGTCCTGCCGATCTTTCTTCGTTAGAATATTGGACTGTAATTTCTGGTCGGGGATATTGACCCCCTTACGCTCCGTTAGCGGGCCCCCTTGAATGACCTTTAACCTCAGCCGTTTCCCGCTATATCCAACCACCTTTAACTGCAGTTTTCCGTCGTCGATAAAAACCGAGGAACCTTTCTGGATAGAGCGCACATCCTCCGTGAAATCGAACGGGATATGTTCCCCCGTCAGAACAGGATCGGCGGACATATACCAGGTCGCGTTTTTTTCTAAAAGAACTTTCTTTTTGAAATGCCCGACCCTGATGCGGTAGCCTTCTAGATCCTGCAGGATCGTGACCTGAAAGTTTCTGGTACGATTGACCTTGCGCACCAGATCGATCATGGCCTGATGCTGGACATGGGTGCCGTGGGAGAAATTCAGGCGGGCCACATCCATCCCCCGGGAACTCATCTTGGCGATCATTTCTTCAGAGGAACTGGCAGGCCCCAAGGTACCAATGATTTTCGTATATCGCTCCATACTGCTTCTTGAACACCTGCAAGGTAATACCTATGTTGCCGGAGAGAAACGTTTGTCGAGCGCATTAAAAACAGCATCGGCTACCCTTCGTTTGGCGGTACTGCTCAGGGAAGATATTTCGATCTTGATCGTCGACGGACCAACCTCATCGAAAAAGATACCGACCTCCGTCGTATCCACATTGCCCTTTATGCCGATCACCACAATATGCTTTTGGCGGGGATCTTTCAAAAAAACATCAAAAAATTTATCATCCGCAACAAATTCTTGTTCCGGCACCGATCCCGGTTCCGGCTCGGCGTCCCCGGCTTCTTCAGCCGCCACTTTCGCTTCTTCTTCCTGTTTTGCCTTGACCTCTTGCTCTTGTTCGGTGCGCCCCAGGCTCAAAACCGCTTCATAGCACTCCGTAAAAGTACAGGTATAGGTCTTGCGCAAGCCCTCCGCCCGGGCGCGTTCCAATGCCGCGGTGGATGACCCCCAAACTTTCTTCACCGGCTCCAGCAACCGGGCACAGCCCATCGTCAGCAAAAATAGACATCCAAGAAAGAAATAACTGGTTGGACGAAACATAGTGGGGGTATTATACCAAAAGGTCACCGGTTTGCAACGCCGGATCTTGCCATCTCATCGATCTGGACCCTGAAATCCTCGCAAATCCTCTCCAGACCCAGCGATTGGGCCCGTTCTTTGACCAATTCATATTGCAAAAGTTTTTCTTTTTCCAGGAGATAGGTGTTGATGTCCTTGATCTTCGTAAAATCACGTTCTAAACCGTTACGCGCTTGAAGCAATTGCTCGCGCTCTTTCCGGAATTCCCCTGCCTCGGCGAGCGCGTCAGCGAGCTTTTTATCCAACAGCTCATGCTGGATACGGTCGCTTTCATTCTTTTGTATTTGCAGAATACGCATGGCCTCATTGGCCTCGTTCAATTTTTGATTATTGATCTTTTGCATCAATTCAATATTTGCTTTCAAGCGCTCGAACTGTCTTTGACTTTCCTGGCCCTGCTCTGACAAACTCTGATTTTCGGCCTTCAGCCGCGCCAGGGCCTCATCGAACTGTGCTTGCCGGGCGGCCTCCGCCTCTCGGGCGACGGCAAGTTCCGCTTCTAACTGGTTTACCCTGGAGATACTTTCCACGTCCTTCTTAAACAGCAATTCTTCTTTTTCCTGCACCAACCTGGCGATGTTCTTTTGGAAATCATCGACCTTTAATCCTTCTTGCGATAATAACTGCTCATAGGCCTTCTTGGCCGCGTCGATCTCAATGGTCAGTCCGTTCAATTCAGCCGCGCGCTCTTCCACCTGCTTCTTCAATTTATTGTTTTCATACGTGAGCCGGGTGATCGTATCCTGGTCCGCGGCCGCCTTGCCCGCCATGGTTTCCTCCAGGGCCTGCAGTTGCAGTTCCAGGCTGGCAATTTTTTGCGAATAACCGGGAGGGGCTTCCTGTCTGGACACAACAGGCGCATCGGAAGGAGCTTCAGAGGATGATTCCTGGGCAATCTTTTTTTCGTAAGAAGGAGCGGTGGTCCATGCCTTGAAATCTTCAAGATCGGCGATGGCGACGACGGCCTCATCAGGAGAACCTGACCAACCGGTGACGACAAACGTGATCCCGCCGACCAATAACGCGATCGCTGCAAGGATCAACATATAGCTAAGCATTGTGGGATTTCCTCATTTTTGATTTTTATCCTTCTGAAACCTTCAGTCTGCGCTTCGTCATATTCGCGCAGACTAAAATCCCACGCCTGCTGGCGTGTGATTTCACCAACACCGATGGTCTTTTAAATATCGCACATAATCCGCCACAGCTTCTTTGAGCGGTGTAAAAGGTTTTGCGTATCCGCTTTTTCGCAGTTTGGCCACCTCCGCCTGCGTGAAATACTGGTAGCGCCGCTCCAGATCCGCCGGCATTTCGATATATTGGACGTTCGGTTTCTTGCCAACAGCGGCGAACAATGCCCCTGCCAATTCATTCCAGGTGGATGCCTTGCCGGTCCCGGCGTTAAAAATGCCGTTGGTCTGCGGATGGTCGAGAAAGAACAGGACAATGTCCACGGCATCTTTCACGTAAATAAAATCCCTTTTCTGCTCGCCATCCTTGTAATCTTTCCGGTAAGATTTAAAAAGAGCGATCTTGCCCTCATCAGCCACGCGCTGATACGCCTTGGCGACAACGCTGCGCATATCGCCTTTATGATATTCATTGGGCCCAAAGACGTTGAAAAACTTCAATCCGACCACTTTGTCCTGCAAGCCCTGATCAATGACCCAAAGATCGAAATCCTGCTTGGACTGCCCATAAAGGTTCAGCGGTTTGCAACGCCGGATCGTGGCCTCATCGTCTTTGTACCCCACGGACCCATCGCCATAGGTCGCGGCGGAACTGGCGTAAATGAACCGAATCTTATTTTTCAACGCCCACTGCGCCAGAGAGCGGGTGTATTCCAAATTGTTCTCTTTAAAATACCGCTCGTCCTGCAACGTCGTCGAACTGCAGGCGCCCATATGGATGATAGCTTCGGGACGCTCCTTGATCTGATCCCTCAGGATCAGATCAAGGAAATCTTTTTTGTCGTAATACTGCCGGTATTTCTTGCTCTGAAGGTTCTTTTTCTTGGCATCATCGAGCTCGTCGACAAGGATCAAATCTTCCCGGCCGCGTTCATTGAGCCCGGCCACGACACAACTTCCGATAAAACCGGCCGCGCCGGTGACAACGATCACTACAACAACTCCTCACTGTTCAACAGACAGAAAGTACCGACCGATATCTTTCCCCATTTCATAGCCCAACTGCGCATAATCTTTTCCCCGCGCCGATGCCTGCGCGCTGTGCGTAAAAACAACAACGGTCGACCTGGAGGCCGCATCCACCATACGCCCCTCGATACTGACGGTATTCTGTGTCGCCTGCAAAAGCCAAGGTTTCCACTTAGATGGTTTTCCGATCCCGGTCACATGTCCGGTGACAATCAACTCCGCTTCATGCGCGTTCGCGTCCTTAAGGACCTCGAACCGGCTTTCCTTTAATTCATCAGCGATCCCCTTGACGATCATCAAGGCGATTTTATCCGTTCGCTCGTTGGCAACGACATTGGTCCCGGCCGGGAACGGGACAACCAGCAACTTGCCGCCTTTTTTCAATCGTTCAACGTCAACGATCTTGCCTACTTTGACAAAAGAATCGACAGCGGCATCTTCCTCGAAATTCTTTTCATTCCCGACGACATTTTTCGAAAGACCGAGCCATGTGCATCCCACCAGAAAAAATACAGCTGAAAAAACCACGGCAGAACGAACAAGATTCATAATTATTTGGATTGTAACATAGCCTGCGGGTGGCCTCAAGGGATTTCCCGGAAATTTCGGACGGATTTTTTAAGGTTAACTGCGGTGGGACTGTTGCGTAAGCTCGCGTAATCTTTGGACAACGCCGGGATCAATCGCGCCTGCCGGCATCCGCCATTGCCAGTTCCCTTGTGTGGTCGCGGGTTTGTTGAACCGCGCCTCTTGTCCGAGACCCAGCACATCCTGCATGGGGACGATCGCGGTGTCCGCTTTGGACAGCAAAGCCAGCTCGATGAACGCCCAGTGGATATCCTTTCCATCTACGACGCGACCGATATAGGCAAAAAAATTTTCTTTTTCTTTAGCGCCGGCTTCGTTATCGAACCATCCCCGCACCGTGTTGTTATCATGTGTCCCCGTATAGACCACACAGCGCTGTTGAAAATTGTGAGGCAAGTAAGGATGCCTGGCCAAGTCTTCTCCGAAGGCAAAAAGCAGGACCTTCATCCCCGGAAGATCATATGTTTTCATAATTTCCCGAACATCATCGGTAATAATACCTAAGTCTTCGGCGATGACCGGCAGCGGTTTGAACGTTTTTTGCAGCGTGTCCAGAAAATCCCTGGCGGGTACCTCGACCCATTTTCCGCTGGAGGCCAGCGGCTCATTGGCGGGGATCTCCCAACACTGGACAAATCCGCGAAAATGATCGATCCGCACACAATCATAAAGGGCCAGATCATGCCGGATGCGCGCGATCCACCAGGCATATCCGGAAGCCTGCAATTTTTCCCAGTCGTACACGGGATTGCCCCAGCGCTGGCCGGTTTTGCTGAAATAATCCGGCGGGACACCCGCCACGCTCAAGGGATTGTGGTGCACATCAATTTTAAAATTTTCCGAGTTGGCCCACGCATCCACGCTGTCCCAATTGACATAGATCGGCATATCGCCGATGAGCTCAATGCCCCGCTGGCGGCAATACGCCTTTAACTTTTTCCATTGGCGAAAGAAAATAAATTGCAAGAACCCGGCCTTGTCGACCTGCGGCGCAAAAGCGAGCTCAAAATCATATAAGGCCTCTTTGTTCCGATTTCTTAGTTCGTCCGGCCAATCCGTCCAAATGACGCCCCCCAGGGATTCCTTGATGGCGGTAAACAGCGTGTAATCCCGCAGCCAAGACGCATTATTTTTCTGAAAGATCCGGAATTCCTTGTGAAGGCGCTTATCGTGCCGAAAACGTTCGTAAGCCGTATCGAACAATTTCTCCTTATAAGCAATCACCTGGGCGTAATCCACCCTCGCCGGCGGAAAATCCGGCTTACCCTGAAGGTCTTTTCTGACCAGCAGATCATCTTCAAGAAGCAATTCCGGACTGATCAACCACGAATTGCCCGCGAACGCGGAAAAACTGCTGTAAGGAGAATGGTGATAGGCCGAATCCGTCGGGTTCAGCGGCAGGACCTGCCAGAGACCTTGTTGCGCGGAAACCAAAAAATCGGCAAACCAGTACGCGCCCGATCCAAGATCCCCGATACCAAATTCCGAGGGCAAGGCACTGATATGCAGCAATATACCGCTTCGTCTTTGATCCATAGGTCTAAGTGCATCACACGACAAAAATGTCATAAAGGATCCCAGCCAAAAGAGACATGATGCTGATCACTACAACATACATCCAGACGACTTTCCAACCAAACTGCTTTTTGACGACCAAAATGGTGGGATAACTGGTGATAGGGCCGAGAATAAGGTACGTCAATCCCTGGCCAGGACTCATGCCGCTTTTGATCAGGGCGTCAGCCAAAGGAACGCTCGCCGTCGAACAGGTGTAATCCGCCAATCCGAACAAAAGGATAAAGACATAACCCCAAACTCCCGTCAGATAGGTGTGGATAAAGCCCTGAATCGGCGCGGAGGCGACGACCAGGCTCGCGACCGCGATCCCCAAAAGGATCTGCCCACCTATCTCCTTGGGCATAGTGATAAAAGCGTATTTTACGGTTTCTTTGATCTTATGAAAAAAAGACCGGTGCTGATGTGCGGAGCCTTTATCCGCAACACCTCCACAACATTCATGTGACTCTTCAGGGATGATTCCATCGCTTGCCGGTCCTTTCATCATGTCGCCGATAATACCCATCACCAATCCAATAGCGATGACCGCAAAAAAGATAAAGACCGTGAAGTTAACGCCCAGCAGCTTCCAACACACAACCAAGGCGGAGACGGAAGTCGCGGGGGTGGCCACCAAAAAAGCCAGCACAGCCCCGAGGCTGGCCCCCTTTCGCCGCAGCGTCAGGGCAACCGGCAGAGTGCCGATGCAGCAAAGCGGAAGCACCACCCCCACTACCGAGGCAAGGGCGATCGACTTGAATCCCTTCTCTCCCAGATATCGCTCAACGATCGCTGAAGGGATGAACTGATGAAGCAATCCGCCTAGAAAAAAACCGACTGCCAGGATGAGCCACAGTTCGCGGATATACCCAGTGAAAACATAAAGAAATTGATTTAAGAATTCCATGACAATATCTGGGCTAGGTTTTGGCGGCGCCGCTTTTGTGCTCGGCCAGGCTGACAATCGCCTCGATCATTTTCTTTCTCCGGAATTTGCGGGGCACCACATAGACGCCGTCGCTCTGGATCACTTCACCACCGGTCAGCGGCCGACCGGCCTTCGCGACACACCATTCTTGCAGCGTCGGGATCTTCTTGTCCTTAAAGTGACTGGTCCAATCAAGCCCCAGCTTCGCGACCGCCGCCGTTATAGGAACACCCCCGCCCATCAGCCAGCTCGGGCCATAGGGCTGGATATGATAAGATGACCGGTCGAACTCATCATCCACTTCACCAACAAGCTCTTCAATAATATCTTCCAGCGTGACCATGCCCAGGACATGGCCCTGCCCAGCCATAACCAGCGCGATATGCGTCTTTTCCTGAATCATTCTCTCCATAGCTTCAGAGATCGTCATCTTCTCATCCATGCGCAAGATCGGGCGCATAATGCCCTTGATACCCGGCTCCCCCGACCCCATCTTAAGGGCCACGACGATATCCTTGAAATTGATATAACCTTGTATCGTTTGCGGATCGTTTTCCACAGCACAAACGGGAAACCGCGTGTGCATATCAAGGTGGGCCTTGAGAAAGGCATCCATCAGACTGCTGCCCAGATGAATGGTAAAAATATCCGAAGCGGGGATGATGATTTCCTTGACCCGGCGCGTCGACAATTGCGCCGCCGCCAGGATAATGCGTTCTTCCCTGACCCCCAGAACACGGGAGGCCTTGGCATGCGACGCGGCCGCCTTTAATTCATGCAGACGCAAACGCTTTTCATCGCTTTCTGTCACTTTGAATCTTTTCGACATCAGACGCATGGTACTTTTGACAGTGGTCTCAATGATAAAGATGGCGGGAGTAAACAGCAAAGCAAAGAATTTCATCAAAGGGGACAGCGCCAATACGACGCGCTCTTTGTTGTTGAGCGCGAACATCTTGGGCACGAGTTCAGCGAACACGATCGTGACAAACGTCAGCGGAATGATCAGAACGATCAACGCGATGATCTCTGAAGCAAGTTTAGAGATCCCCCAAGTTGCGACAAGATAGGGGGCGAAGACTTCGGAAACTCCTGCCCCGCCCGTTGCCGCGGCCAAGGCGCCAACCAAAGTGATCCCCAGTTGAATGATCGCGAAGCTGGCCTCCATCCGGTCTTTCATATAAGAGGCTTCTTGCGCCCCCTTTTTGTGCTCCTCGACTAAAAGAGCGATCCGCGACCGGGATATGGAAGCGATCGCCATTTCGTAGGCCGCGAAAACGGCGTTGAGCAGCAACATGACAGTAATAACGGTTAATTCAAATCCGAATATCATGGAATTTGGAGGCCCGTAGAAAAATTCGGGATCATATGGAAGTGATTAACTGACAAATACATCGAAACACATCATGATTTTTATTGTTACGGATAATGAAAACAGAACGGCTGTATTATACTGGCCTGCGGAGCAATTTGCAAATCATGATTGGAAAGTTTAATGAGGGAAAGGAACTGTTTTGAAACCCTTGCGCAGGTTGGTCCAGGAACTCGGCTTGGACAGATAATACCCCTGTCCCGCATCGACACCAAGCTCAATAAGGATATCCAGATCCTCCTTGCGCTCAATGCCCTCAGCCACGGACAGGATGCCGCTTTCCTTGCAAAAAGCGACAATGAATTTGACGATGCTGCGCTTGAAAGGATCTTTTTCCAATTCATGGACGATATGGCGATCGATCTTGACCACCTCCGGGCGCGTTGCCACGATCGCTTCCAGGCTCGCGTAGCCCCCACCAACGTCATCCACCGCGAATTTGAAACCATATTCCCGATAACGATTCAGATACTCGTAAAAAACCTTGAAATCCGAGATCGCCGAACGTTCCGTGATCTCCAGAATGACGTTGTTGACGTCGATCTGGCTTTTCTCGAAAATGGATTTAATGACGGAAAATTTTTGGCCTTCGACCAGATAGGGGTTGCAGTTCAAGAACAACTTTTTGTCTTCCAGGAATTTTGCGGCACACGCGACGGCTTTTTTCCAGGAGATCACTTCCAGGTCCTGATAAAATCCAAATTGCAGGGCCAGCTTGAAAAGGACTTCGGGATTAGAAAGCATGCTGTTTGTCGCCGGGCGCCCCAAGGCTTCGAATCCATACAATTTAAAGGGGTTAAGAAGAAAAACCGGCTGGAAAAACGGTACGATCAATTCTTCTTCGATGATCTTGCGAATTTCGCAAATGATCAATTCTTCCTGGTAGCTGGCCAATCGGCCGTTTTTAAGGATGGGGCCGCGGCGCATCACCGCTTCCATGCGCGCCACCAATTCTTCGTATTCAAACGGTTTCGTCAGGTAATCATCCGCCCCGAGATACAATCCCTCGACGATGTCTTCAGAGAGCAATTTCGCGCTTAAAATGATGATGGGGATTTGTTTGGTGATCTGATCTTCTTTGAGCCTGCGGCAGATCTCAAAACCGCCGCGATCGGGAAGAACGAGGTCTAAAAGAATTAAGTCGATTGTGTCGGTTATTTTTTCGAAAACTTCGCGACCGGAGTGGGCGATGTCGACATCATAGCCACGCGTTTCCAGCAACATGGCCAGAGTCTGTGTTATCAGGGGATCGTCATCAACAAGCAAAATCGTTTTTTTGTTGCTGACTTTTTGGATCATTATTTTTCCATTTTTCCTATTCCTGTCTGATGCAATTGGTTACTACTTTCACTATAGCGCACCGTGTCACGAATAGCGAGCACAGAAAACAAAAAGCCGCCCTTTTATGGAATCATACAAATGACCATAACTATATATTTCCCTAGCAGTTACATATCAATAAGCAAAACGCGAAGAAAGCATTTTCAATTTTTAACTCTTTTACGACAAGACATACTTTCGTGCGCGGGGCATGGAACCCAACTCAAATTTCTCATAAAACGAGAAAGCGCTTTAAGTGTAGCATATTTCCGGTATTTTCGCAAGAAAGCCCCTGCGCCTGCGCTTGATTCACGCGGTCGTTTTGCGGGAATACTCGGTGAATAAATAAGAAATTTCATTCTCGACATAACGCGGTGAACTTACTTCATGCTGGAAGTAATCGATAAAAGGCGGGAAAAAAATATCACAGTCAAAGGAACGGAGAATTTGGGTCAGATAGATCTTGCGGCACTCTTTACGAACGATGGCCTGCTCAAAGATCTGCGCGCCGCCGATCACATAAACACTCTCGACGGTCTTTGACAGCGCTCCTTTTGTCAGCAACTCCAGGGCCTGGTCAAGCCCATCGGCGCGCAGAACACCTTGCGGAAATTTCAAATCACCATTGCGCGTAATGACAATATTGACACGATCAGGAAGCGGACGAAACTGCGCGGGCAATGAATCCCAGGTCTTGCGTCCCATGATCACGGCATTGCGCTTATCTTTATCCCGGGTCTTCGTTGTGATCTCTTTAAAATGCTGCAGATCACATTTTAAATGCCAGGGCAGATTGCCATCCCGGCCGATCCCCTGTTTTTGGTCCATGGCAACGACAATGCTAAAAGGTGTCATACGGCGATAGGAAATTTGATGAAGGCATCGTGTTGATAGCCTGCCAATTCGATATCTTCAAAGGCGATCTTAGAAAACGGTTTTTGTGCGATCCGTAGTTGCGGCAAGGGTTTCGGGGTTCTTTTAAGCTGTTCTCTTAGCCCATCCACATGGTTCAAATAAATATGCGTGTCTCCCAGGGTGTGCACGAAAACGCCGGGGACAAGATCGCATTCCTGCGCCATCATGGCCAGCAAGAGGGCGTAACTGGCGATGTTAAAAGGAACTCCGAGCGCTACATCGGCGGAACGCTGATAAAGCTGGCAATCCAATCTTCCGTGGGACACGTAAAATTGAAAAAACGCGTGGCACGGCGGCAAGGCCATCCGGTCGATGTCCGCCACGTTCCACGCGCTGACGATAATGCGTCTCGAGCTCGGGTTCGTTTTGATCAGATCGATGGCATTTTGGATTTGGTCGACATGCTCTTTGCGATAAGTTTGCGCGCGATCATCCCACGTGAATTTTTCCCACTTGCGCCATTGGTATCCATAAACAGGCCCTAACTCGCCTTGCGTATCCGCCCAGGCGTTCCAGATCGGTGTATATTCTTTGAGCCCGTCGTTGATATTGGTGGAACCTTTCAAGAACCACAATAATTCCCGCACGACAGCCTCAAACAAAACTTTTTTGGTCGTCAGGATCGGGAAGCCTTCCCGAAGATCATACCTCGCCTGATACCCAAACACGGAAAGAGTACCCGTTCCGGTACGGTCTTCCTTGCGCTCACCGTGATCCAGAACATATTTAACCAGGTCTAAATATTGTTTCATGCTCCCTCTTTAGCTTCTGGGACGTTGCCACATCTTTGAATTATACTCACCCACCATGCGCTGGGTATTAAAAAATGCGCTCTCCTTGATGCAATTGATCATCTTGTCGATCCACGGACTTTGGATATGAATCTCTTCATTTTGATACGTCTTATAATACAAACCAGCCACTTCGCGCAGAACACGATAAAGCGCGGAGGAATCTTCATCGAGCCGTAGATGTTTTTCGTCGCCTATCTGCGGCCCTTCGTGCTGATAACCGAATATCCAGCCGATGTCGCTGTTGGCGGCCTCCACCACCCAGCCGTCGAGCGTTGTGACCTGCAGAACGCCGTTGAGGATCGCCTTCATGCCGCTTGTTCCCGAGGCCTCAAAAGGCGGCAAAGGATTATTGAGCCAAATATCCACCGAATTCGTCAGAAGCTTGCCGAAATACGTGTCATAATTCTCCAGGATCATGACCCGAATCACATTGCGATGGGCGTTGAGCTGATCGATGTGATCCAAAATTTCATCGATATGCGCGGCGCCAATGTCATCATTGGGATGCGCCTTGCCGGAAAGGATTATTTGCAAAGGTCCGATCTCGTAGGCCAGCTTCAGGATCTCTTTGATATTATGAAATATCAATGCCGGGCGTTTGTACCCCGCGATCCGGCGCGCCCAGCCGATGGTGAACACATTGTCCTTTAATTTCCAGCGCTCCAGCACACCGGCCAGATTCTTTTTATTGGCCTGATGAGCCATAAAAATATCCCGACGGAACTGTTCATTGGCGCGCAGCTCAACGACTTTCGCCAGATTTTCGGGATGATTTCGCCAATCACCGAAGGTGGGTGCATACTGATCAAAAAGCCCCGCAAAACTTTCCGAGATCCACGTGTGGATATGAATCCCGTTGGTGATGGACTGGATCTTTGAGGCGAACGCGGGAAACTGCAGGCGCGTGATCTCACCGTGCTTCTGCGCGACGGCATTGACCTGCTGGCAATTGTTCAGGCACATAAAGGTCAAGTTGATCAAAGAGGAATCAGGCGCTTCTTTACCGAACGATTCGCAAGCCTGCGTGTATTGATCCGGAAGTATCTTTCCAAGATCCTCGACCCGGAACCGGTCATGCCCCGCGGCCACCGGCGTATGGCAGGTATAAATAAAATGCTCACGCCAGCGTGCCATTTGGGACTTATCCGAAAGAGTGACGTATTTCTCAGCGATAGCCAAAGCCGCGTGGCCCTCATTGAGGTGATAGCAATCCACCGTATAGCCCTGGTTGGCCAGCGCCTTCATGCCGCCGATGCCCAGGATGGCGCGCTGGAAGATCTTCCACCAAACATCATCGCTGCGATAAAGCTGGTCGGTCAATCTGCGCAAATTCGGCGCGTTTTGTTCGCAGTTCGAATCCAGTAAAATGATCGGGCAGGCTCTGGTCTTGTCGTGGCTGTACACATAATACTTCCACAAACGCAAATGAAGCGGCCCTTCCTTCGTATCAATAATCACGGTGTTCTTGAGTGGAATAAGGCCGGGATAATTGTAAGGGTCCCAGGTCAGCGCCTCCGGGATCTGTCCATGTTTATACCAAAATTTTTGTTTAAAATATCCCTTATTCCATAAAATGCCCACACCCGCCACCGAGAACCCGTGATCGGCGGAGCTTTTCATGGTATCACCGGCCAAGACGCCAAGCCCCCCGCCGTAAATGGGGATATCGAGCAACTTATCGATCTGGATCTTGAATAAATAATCGCACAGCCAATAGTTGGAAAAAACCTCATGGGTGAAAAATTGATTTTCTTCAGGAATAGGACGATTTAACTTGAAGGTATTATAAATACTCGGGGCGATCCCGAACTCCATGGAAAAATAGCCGATACTTTTGATACGCACATCAAGCAGATCGCTTTCGACTTTCAAAACCGGGGCTATTGGAAAACCGAAATAATATTCCAGATCGATGTCCGTCGCGTAATTCTTCTCAAAGCCATCAATGGAGGCGATAAAATTTTTATACTGCGTGGATGGTTCGGTCATGGTCGGCATCACTTCTCCCGGCTGAACGTGCCGCTTTTACCGCCGCTTTTATGCAGCAATCGGATTTCCGCGATCACCATCGCGTGATCGGCCCACTTCATCATGTCGTAGATCGTCAAGGCCGCCGCGGCAACCGCCGCCAAGGCCTCCATCTCAACACCCGTGCGGCCCCGGCAAACCACCTCCGAAGTGACCACGATCGCGCTATCGCGCTTGCGCGTTTCAAACGCGATTCTTACCTGGCTTAATTCCAGAGGATGACACATCGGGACGATGGCGGGCGTCGACTTGGCCGCCATGATCCCCGCGATGCGCGCGGTTTCAAAAACGTCTCCTTTCGGAGATCCTTGGGTCAGCAAAGCCTGAAAGGCCTTTGTGCCCATCTCAAGGCGCGCCGCGGCCCGCGCGACCCGCCGGGTCACCGCCTTGGCGCTGATATCCACCATGCCATTTAATCTCTTATTTTGCGTCTTTTTCACCTGACACCCCAAAACGATGGTCATATTGATCGGCCAGTTTACCCCGTTCTAGCTGATAAATCGGCCTGCCCTGCGCGATTGTCGCATCGTAAAAATCCAGGATCTGATAATACATGCCTTCATAATCCGGCTGGACCGCAATGGCTTTATCAAAAGCTTCAATGGCCTGCGCGTATTGGCCGCTCCGGTCACACAACCTCCCCAATTGAAAATACGCGTCGAAATGTCCACCGTCAAGTTCAATGGTCCTGTCGAAATAAATTCGGGCAAGAGAAACATCCCCCCGGCGCTCGGCCAACTGACCCAAATGAAAATATGCCTGGGCATAATCCGGCTTTATGGCAATGGCCTCGCGCAGATAGTCTTCAGCGGTCTGCATCTTCTTTAAATCATTGCTGAAACCCGGCTCTTGCATATAGGCCCTAGCGAGCTTGTTATAAATGAGCGCGGTGGCTGCTTGGCCTTGATAGCGAAGCTGATGTTCCCATAAAGAAGTCTCATTATACCATACGCGCGTTTGCCGGGCCGTCTGAAAAAATAAAAAACTCAATACCGCCGCCCCAGCGAACAGAAACGCCGCTCGGGCCATAACGGAATCCCGGTAACGTCCCCAAAGCTTTGCGCTGGAATCCCCCAGAAACATGCACCAGCCCAGCATGGGAAGATACAAAAAACGGTCACCGACCACGTTGAGGTCCGCACGATGGTCCATTCTCAACAAAAAGAAAATTGACAGGATATAAAAAAAATTGGCAAAGACAAACAACCGATTTCTCCGGAAATGCCACAAGCCCCCCAGTAAAATGACAAAAACAAAGATCGCGAAAACATAGTTCAGATTGGTCAGGGCGACCGGAGCGGGCAAATGATAGATCAGCGCGAAATAATCCGGATAAAACATTTTCTTGATATAAAAAGTAAAACACCATATCCATATCAGGACCGAATCCGGCAACTGGATAACCGGCGCGCGCATCTGGAGCACGTAGGTGATCCAGGCGACCGGAAAGACGGCAAGGCCACAGTATATTTTCTCCACGCAAGAACGCATCGTCAATTTACGCCTGAAAAACCAATCGAGCAAAAATAAAACGAGCGGCAAGCTCAATGCCATGGGCTTGGCCAAGACGCTCAAAAACCCGAACATAAGCGTCAGCCAAAATTCCCATCCCCTGCGATGGGCCGCTCCCTGCTCCAGTCTTCGAAGGTGCCGCAGATAATATAAAAGAGCTAACATATAAAAAAAAGCGCACAAGACATCTTTTCTTTCCGCAACCCAGGCCACTGATTCGACGTGAGTCGGATGCAGCCCGAAAACCAGGACAGCCAACCCGGAGGCCAGCACAGACAATCCGCACCGCAGGCAAAACAAATATACCATCACGGTCACCGCCAAATGCAACAGCAGATTGTCCAAATGGTAAATAAACGGACTGGCTTTAAAGAAATAATATTCTAGGGCGAAGGACAATGATGTCAGCGGGATATAAGTCCGGTTGACGGTTGTCGTAAAGATATCCTGGAGGTTGAAGGATCGGACGAACGGATTATCCAACAAGTGCGCATCGTCATCCCAAATAACAAATTGATTGTTCAGGGAAGGGCCGTACGCAAGAATGACAACGGCAACCACGCCGACTATGGCCGCCAAGGCATACCGGTTCTTATTCATAATTATCCGCGTTCCTCATGTCGATTTTTCGGCGGGCCGCTTTTCGGGTGGAACGACGATGTTTCTGTTCCAGAATCTCTTCCTTGAGGACCGTAGTACGCTTGCGCCGTTGTCGCCGCTGTTTCTCCCTCTGCTGGATAAATTTCAAATGTTCCGCTTTCTTTTGCTGATCGATTTTCTCCAGGATGATCCAGCGGGCTTTATGGCGATTGAGCCGCTGGGAACGCTCTTGCTGGCACTTGACCTGGATGCCGGTCGGTATATGGCGCAAGACAACGCACGTCGCTGTTTTGTTGACGTTCTGCCCGCCGGGTCCGGAGGCCCGCACGAACATTTCCCGGAAATCCTTCTCAAAAACGCCCAATCGATGCATCCGGCGCTTTAACTCATTCTCTTTTCTTGTTTCCAGCATGGTCATTTCCTTTTGTATTTTTATATAATGCCGCGGCCCACTCTTTGCCCTCAATAACCTTTAACGGGCGCAGCGAGTATTTTCGAAATGACTTTTTCAGAAGCGGGACGTTTTCCAGCGAGATCCCCGAGACAGCCAAATATTTCCCCGGACGCACCAGGGAAACAAGCTTGCGGCCGGCCCGGACGAGATTGTGCGTGACCAGATTGGCGGCGACGAAATCATATTGTTTGCGCGCAAGGTAATGATGAATGTCCGCGACCGCCAAACTGGCACTCCGGCAACCGTTTCGTTTCAAATTGGCTCTGGCGACCTTGACGCAGTCCGGATTAAAATCGATGGCATGAACATCCATCGCCCCGCACTTGAGAGCGGCAACAGACAAAATGCCCGTCCCGGTTCCAATGTCCAGAAAATGCTCGAACCGTCCGCGGGAAGATTCGATCAACTGCATCATAAAACGCGTCGTTTCATGCAACCCGCTACCGAAAGCCATGGCCGAATCGATAACGATCGGCATTCTCCCATTCGTTTGGTATTTCTTGCTCCAGCCGGATGGAACGATCAAAAAATTCTTCCCTAACGCGAACGGCTTGAGGTCTATCTTCCAGCGGTCCTGCCAGTCTTTTTTAAAAAGCGTTCTTGCCTCCAAGGCGACCCAGGGGCAATCTATTTTTTTTAGCGTCTGGCGAATACGGCTTAATTGCGCGGATGTTTTTGGGTAAAACAGGACATAATGCTGCTTTCCCTCTGCCAATTCAACGAGGTCGTGACGCGGGACCCCACAGCTAACTAAAACATCTTTTAGAATCTCCACGGCACCCGGCCGCTTTGAATTGATCCGCAGGCGGATTTCCCGAAGGACACCTTTTGTGGTCCTTATTGGCATTGATCGTTTCAAATCTTTTCGATGCGCACGATGTGCTTGCCCCCCGCACCATGTAATTCTTCAAGTCGATAGGGCTGATCTTGCACGATCCGCTTAAGATCGCGAACGTTGCCTTCCTTGACGATCGCGTAAGTGACGGGTTGCGTGTTGAGGAACTCAAGCACCTTCTGGTCGGTATTCAAAAAGGGGACCGGGTGCGGGCTAAAGAACCCTTCGCCGTTAATGTCGATGACGGCCATTTTGCGGTCGGTGTAAAAACGTATGCCACGCACGTAAAATTTGCTCGCCAAGACCATGGATTCCGAATGATCGATCGTCTTGAAAATATCCGTGACGTCTTTACAGGAAACCCAGGGTTCGGCGGACGGCCTTGCCAGCAGCAACACGGCCAGTAATGTCAGCGTCATTCCCGCGTGCGCGAGAAGCATTTTGAAATATTCCCGTTTACGGTTAAATACAAAAATGCAAACGGCGGTGACAGCCAGCAGTATCACAAAGGCGTAAACGGGTGCGGGATGAGCGACAAAATCCCTGAATCTATTCGCCGCGATTACGGCACCCGCGACCGCCATCAGCAGAAAGGCAGAAAACGCATATCCGCAGCGGGTCAACGCTTGCGCGCGTCCGGTTTCTCGCGCCTGACGCAAGGCGCAGTCCAGGTAGTAAGCGATAAGAATGGCGATGGCAGGAAAAATTGGAAAAATATAACTGGCCAGTTTGGAATGTGCCGGCTGGACAAGAATATACACGCCGATCATCCAGGCCAGAAGAAAAAATAGCTTATCGCGGTCAGGGAGCTTCTCTTTAAACTGCCGCCACACCAGGCGTGCCGCCGGAGGCCAAAAGAAACTCCATGGCAAAACTCCCCCAAACATAAGTCCCAGATAAAAATACCAGTTGTCCAACCGCGCGTGCTCCGCTTCCAAAATCCGGCGGATATGCACATTGTGGACGTATTCCCGGATAAATTCCTGGCCGTACCATTGATACATGACGATGTGCCACGGCAAAGCGATGAGCAAAAAAAGACACAACCCCAGCCAAATGCCTTTCCGCTTTAAAAAACTCAAGTCCTTTTTATACAACAGAAAAATAATGACGACGGCTGCCGGGAAAAGGATCCCCAGAACGCCCTTCGTCAAAACGGCAAGACCCGAAACGACCGCGGCAAGGATGAGCCACTGGTCCGCCGACGTGCGATGTTTGTACCCCGCGTAAAATAAGGCGATCGTAATGGTCACCAAAATAGAAAAGACCATGTCGGTCAAAACCGCCCGGGCCAGGGCCAGATAAATAAAGCTGCTCGCCAGGATCAATCCGGCAAAAAACGCGAGGCGCTTGCGCTCAAAAAGCATCCAGGCCACCCAATAGGTCGCGGCTACGCCGATGATGGCAAAGAGCGCCGGCCAGAACCGCGCTGCGAAAGGCGTCACGCCAAACAATTTGATATTCAGCGCCAATAACCAGAAAAAAAAGATCGGTTTTTCGAACTGCGGCGCGTCAAAGATCATCGGCGTCAACCAACTGTGGTGCGCGATCATCTCCTTGGCGCTTTGGACGTAGAAAACTTCATCCGGATGGGTCAAGCTGACAAAACCATTACCCATCATCAAAAGAACATACGCCGCGGCCAGGAGTATGCCAATAATCTTCTTGTGGCTTAACGTTTCAAAATAATCAGGCTTCACGCAACAGCTCCTCAACAGTAACGAAAGAAAATCCCCTTTCCTGCAAAATTCTAACCAGCGACGCCACCGCCCGGACGGTCTGGCTGCGGTCGCCCCCCTCCCGCGCGAAGATATTCCCGCTATCGTGAAAAAGAAGGATATCCCCGCTATGCACACGCGCTGCCAGATAACGGACAATGCACTGATAAGGGAATCCAACCCAGTCCTTGGAATTAAGCGACCACAAGACGACCTCGTATCCCAGCGACCTTATCTTGTCTTTGGTAGAATCCCGCAACCAGGCCTTGGGCGGGCGAAACATCGTCGTTGTTTTTCCGGTGATCTCGCGGATGACGTGTTCCGTATACTTGATCTCTTCTTCGATCTCCGCCGGAGTGTAATACAAGATGACGCTGTGGGCATATCCATGATTACCAATCCCGTGTCCTTCGCGGGCGACGCGGCGAGCGATCTCCGGATATTTCTGGACATGATGGCCGACCATAAAAAACGTGGCCTTCACGTCCGCTTTTTTAAGCTCTTCGAGGATTTTAGGAGTCCAGGCAGGTGAGGGGCCATCGTCAAAGGTCAGGGCGACGATCTTTTTAGACGTCTTGGCCCGGTAGGCCGTCCCGGATCGGGTCAAAACAGCCTGATCAAAAAAAGCACAGAAACATCCAAAAAGAAAAAGTCCACCCAGAATAACCGCTAACAATGTCAAAAACATTAAAGCCTTGCCCCTATTGTTAAACAAACTCGATCAACGACGGATCGTAGTCTGCCGGTTTTTCGAATCCCAATAAATTCAAAAGGGTCGCCGCCACGTTGGACAAACCACGTTGCGGAAGATCGGCCATCCGGTATTCCCCTTTATATCCGGCATCCACGATGGCGCACGGGACAGGATTCAGAGAATGCGCTGTGCTCACGATCTTTTTGCCGTCTTTAATGGTAAACATCTCATCGGCATTCCCGTGATCCGCCAGGATCAGGGTGATCCCGCCAAGCTCATTGACCACTTTGATGAGCTTGTCCGTGCATTCATCCACCGCTTCCACGGAGGCAATGATGGCTTCTTCGACCCCCGTATGCCCGACCATGTCGCCATTGGGAAAATTGAGGCGGCCGAAACGGTAACGGCCGCTGCGCAAAAGCTCTATCGTTTTTTCCGTGATCTCATAGGCCTTCATCTTGGGCGCCTGGTCGAAACGGATCTTGTCGGAAGGGATCTCCACGTACGTCTCCAGCTTCTGGTCAACATATCCCGAATTGTTCCCGTTCCAGAAATAAGTGACGTGACCGTATTTTTGGGTTTCGGAGATAGCAAACGCGGTTACCCCGTTGGCGCACATGTACTCGCTGACAGCGCCCTCGATCTGCGGTGGATCGACCAGATAATGTTTGGGGATATGCAGGTCACCGTCGTACTCCATCATGCCGGCGAACAGAACGTCGGGCACGCGCTGACGGTCGAACTTGTCGAAATTCTCTTTCTGTTCGAAGGCCATAGAAAGCTCAATGGCGCGGTCACCACGAAAATTAAATATGACAACCGCGTCGCCGTCTTCAATGGTGCCGATAGGCACGATGGGCTTGCCATGCTCTGCGATGACAAAAGAATCCAAATACTGATCCGTGATCTTGGGATCTTCCCGGTAATAGGTCGTAACGGCCTCGGCCGCCGAAGCGAACATGCGCGCCTTGCCCAACACATGCGCGTCCCAGCCGCGTTTAACGATGGTCCAATCGGCATTATATCTGTCCATGGTCGTGATCATGCGCCCACCGCCCGAGGCGATGCGATAATCCACGCCGTATTTTTTTTTGAGCTCACTTAGAACCTGTTCGGTCTTTTCGAGGTATTGCAAAGCGGATTTTTCATGGACATCGCGGCCATCGGTCAAGGCGTGGATCCGCACCCGCTTGACGCCGTCTTTGGCGCATTGCCGCAACAGGGCGTAGAGATGCTCCGTATGCGCATGGACGTTCCCGTCAGAGAGAAGCCCGATCATATGAAAAGTGCGTCCGGCGGGCTTAACGCGCGCCACCAGGTCCTTCCATAACGGTGTGTGGAAGATGCTTCCGTTCGTAATGGCTTTAGAAACCAGCGCCGCTCCCTGCTCAAAAACGCGTCCGGCGCCTAAAGTATTATGCCCGACTTCGCTGTTTCCCATGTCCCCATCCGAGGGCATCCCTACCGCCTTGCCATGAGCCTTGAGGGTGGTATAAAAAGAGCTTTTCATTAACCGGTCCAGGCACGGCGTATGGGCCATAAAGACCCCGTCACTCGCGTCGCGTTTCCCGATACCAACGCCATCGAGGATGATCAAAAGCAGCGGCCCCTTACGGCCGGAAAATCTTTCCAATTTCTTCAGTAACAACGCGTTAGGCATATATCATTCCTCCGGGCCTGTGTAAAGTCCACTTATTGTACACAAAAAAATCCAAAATTTAAATGTTTTTTAAGAAGCTTGTTGGGGGGGGGACGGACAGCTTTAAGGGAAGGAAATCATTCACACGGCTGAAAAACCAAACGCGCGCGCACGCCAGTATGATCGGTTATGTTCTCAATAGCCACAATACCGTTGTGGTTATCCATGATGCTTTTGGTAACCGACAATCCTAATCCGATGCCACCTGTTGCGTGTTTTGTCGTAAAAAACGGTTCAAAGATCTTCTGGAGATGCTCCGGAAGAATGCCATCCCCATTATCCTCCACGTCACAGATGACGAGTGTTTCACCGGGCCGGAATTTGGCCCTGTCAAGATTGTACCGGCTGCAGAAGCCCTCCGTAACGCTCTGACAATATGTTTTCAATTCCAATATGCCCCCTTGCGGCGAAGCCTGGATGGCGTTGAGCATCAAATTGATGAACACCTGCTCGATGCGATTGCGGTCGATATGGACATGGGGGATCCCTTGATCGAATTTTTTACTGACCTGGATACGTTTTTTATCGAGTTCATGATGGATCAAGGACAGGCTTTTATCGATGATCTCGTTTAAATTCTCTACTCCCTTGTGAGCAGAGCTGGCCCCGGCAAAATTCAACAGATCGGTAACGATCCCGTTCGCCTTATAGACGGCTTCCTTCATATTCGTCAGGACAGTTTGGATCTTGGCGTCGTCGGAGTGGAGCTGTTCGTGCAGATAGGTCAACCCGTAAGAGATCGCTGCCAGCGGATTCTTGATCTCGTGGGCGATGCCGCTTGCCAGCGCGCCCACAACTTTCATCTTTTCCATCTGCAGAAGTTGCGATTGGGTTTCCTGGAGCCGTTGATAGGCCGCGGTCAATTCGCGCTCCAGACGCTTGCGCTCCAGCGCATAATACAAAGCTTTATGCAGTACATAAGCCGTATACTTTCCCTTGACGAGAAAATCTTGCGCTCCATAGCTCAGCGTATGCAGCCCCAGCTCATCTTCATATGCTCCCGTATTGATGACAATGGTGACCTGGGGATACTTGCTGCTTAAGGACATCAGGGTGTCCTTCCCTTCGCTATCCGGAAGGTTCAAGTCCAGAATGACCACGTCAAAGGGATATTGCGCAAGAAGCTGGAAGGCCCCAGCCAGAGTTTCGGCACTTTTGAGAAGAGCAACAGGGTTGGAAGATTCATGAAGCATGGCCTCGAGGATTCTGCGATCGATCGCATTATCCTCAACCACTAGGATTTTCAAGGGTTGCGCGAATTTGGGAGGGGTCGCATGCATGGCTTACTTTAATAATACAATAAATCTCTGATGATGTCAAACCAGCTTGTATAGCTTGTCCCCTACCCTGGCCTCACGTTCGACTTTCAGGCCGATCAACTGCCCGCTGCGGGCAGAGCGGACATCAACACTTTCGATCTGCATGGAACGCACGGTCTGCGTAAAATCCGTGGCTTTTCTCCTCCCCGCAGCCATAGGTCCCCCGCGGGGGAGGATCCTTTGGCCAGCGGGAGCCTGCGGGGAGGAGATGCGGATTTTATTTCCGACGGCGAGATCCCCCCTGCCAATTTTCACGACGATGACCTGAATTTTTGAAAAAAAATGGGTCACTTCACCAATAAGCTGACCTGAAGGTTGGGTCTTCCCGGAAGGCGATTGGACGGGGACAGATCCAGGACGAAGTGACTTTTTTGCGGAAAAAATACCTTGTTTCTTTTTGGCTATTTTTCTGGAAGGACGCACCGGACGCGATTTTTTGGGGGACTTGCGCAAGACGCGGCGGCGGGAAAGCAGTTTCTTTCCGACTCTTCGCTTTGTTTTCTGTTGCTTTTTTTTATTTCTCCCCGTACGGCGCTTTTGGCCGAATAATTTTTTAAGAGAAGAGAAAAATTTTTTCAGAACGGCCATGGATAGGGCTCGGTTGGGATCCCCAGGATGATCTATCGGGCAAAGAAATCTAGCATTGCCCGATAGATCACATGGTTATTTTATCAGCGATCGGAGAAATAACGGGAAATCTGATCAGGCGCCCCTGAAGAACGGCAAGGATGCCGATAAAAGAAAATGCCCCAAGCACGAACATTCCCAGACGAAGAAACCATGTTCCCAAAAGGATCGATATGATCATCACCGCTACCTCTCCCACAAAAATAACCAACCCCTGCTTGCTGTGCGAGAGCACAAATGGGTTGTCTTTCTTGAGGATCAACGGGATGATGCACAAAATAAGAAGATATGACAAAACGGCGAAGCTTTTTCCTTCAAGGACGTTGGGGTCCTCTGAGAAACTAAACTGCGGATTTCTCCTAGCCATTAGCCGTGACCTCGATCAGGGAATTGATGTCCCCAAAGGAGTTTCTTTCCTTATTCGGGTTGCGGGGGTCTTCCTTCCAGACGCCATCGACGATAAATTGATATTTATAAACGCCGGGCTTGAGCGCGATGACCGCTTCCCACTTCCCATCGGCCTGTTTGAGCCGGCAATGGTCATCCAGGGACCAGTCGTTAAAGCTCCCGGTCACAAAGACAGATTTGGCACCGGCGGCGTCATAACTAAAACGCACCGGGAACAACTGCTGGACATCCTTGACTTCCTGCCTGATGAGCGTCTCCATCTTTGCCGAGAACACTTTATTCTCGACGCTGGCCCCGCCACTGGCGGGGCTGGTGGCCGCTTGTGCCGGAACCGGCTGCTGGCTGGCCGGTGTTTGGGCAGCGGATGCTTGTTTTTTCTCCGCGCAGATGATCTCTTTGGAAAGCGTATAATAATCCTTGGTGCCGCGACTATATTTATCGTAGACCGCGACGGTTTGTCCCAACACGGCGGATTCTTTGAGCTTAACGTTGGTGTGGACGATCGTGTCGAAAAGTAACTCACTGAATTTCTGTCGAAATGTTTCCAGCATGGCGAAGGAATGCCGCAGGCGCGAATCGAACATCGTGATCAACACCCGGCACTGGATCGCATGGTTCAAGCGGTCATGCACAAGTGTGACGATATCCAGCAGGTGCTCGACCCCCTGGATCGAAAAACGGCTGGTCTCAACCGGGATAATAAGCTCGTCACTGGCGCGCAGGGCGTTGACCGTCAGGATACCAAGACTTGGCGCGCAATCGATCAAGATATAATCGTATTTTTCTTTGATCGTCGCGATCACCTCGGACAATTTTAATTCGCGCCCGATCTCATCGGCCAGTTCCTGTTCCAGCGTACCGACAAGAATATTCGACGGGACGATATCAAAACTGTTCTCAATGCGCTGGATGATATTCTCGAGGCGCAATTTGCGCGGTGTCAGCCGGGAGATGACATTGTAGATACTGTCCTGGCTTTCGACGTTAAGCCCCAGCGAGGCGTGCGCCTGCGGGTCCAGGTCGATCAGCAGGACCCTGCGCCCATTTCTGCCCAATGCCGCAGCCAGATTGATGGCTGTCGTCGTTTTCCCGCAGCCCCCTTTTTGATTTGCGATGGTGATGGTCCTCATATTCTTTAAACCCCTTTCTCACCTGAAAAACAGATGTTGTCGATGAGAATGATCCCTTCCTTTTTTTCCACATTCCATGATTCCAGGACAAACGAAATGTTCTTGAGACTTGTCCAGTCGGTTATTTGTTTGAATTCACGTAGCGGTATGCGAAAATCCTGCCAGGAATAGTCGATTCCCTGGATATAATACGAGGCTGTTTCATTTTTGTGGTTCTCGATGACGACCTTGACAATGGACGGGTTGCCCTGTTCTTTGGCACGGATGGAAAACTGCAGACTTTTATACCGGCTGGCATCGATGGCGGGCGCGGATAAAGCGAGCGTTTTGACCGGCGAGAAATCTTCGTCAAAATTGTAATCCAGATGCACCAGCCCGTTGTGCAGGGTAAAAAGGACATTGCCGCGCAATGATGACTGTCGCGTTAAAAACGCGGTCAGGCCGTAAAAGACGCTGGAGAAGATCATCAACGTAATGAGGACATTGATCAGCAGCCAGGCATGAAAATGCTTCTTTTTGCGGGTCTCGGATTCCTTGCGCTTGCCGAGGTACACTTGCGCTAAATGGTCGTAAATTTCGTCGCGTGTCATTGCTATAACTAATTTTCTATATTGATTTAATTTATAATAACAGATTCAATAAGAAATAAAAATATTATTTCATCTTTTTTATTTGTGTTTGCCGACACTCTGTAGCGGGCAAACAAAAACCCCCGTCGCGCGTTTGCGCGGCGGGGGTTTTTGTAAACTACGGCAACTAAACTTCTAAAAATTAGAAGTTCACATTACCATGGATGATCGCCTGTGTGGCCACGTGCTCCGCGTGAGCACCAAGGACACCGCCGGCAGCGTCTGCGAACAGATCGCCCGGTATAAACCACCCCAAATTGGCACCGAACTGAACGTCTTCGGTGTAGTCATAGGTGGCTGTAAGGTCGATTTCATTACCGATGTCATCCTCGCCAGCCTTGAAACCGGTGGCCGCGGTTCCAGCGCCATCCGGTTGCAAGATCGCGAAGGATTGACCTGTACGTAACTCTTTATCCAACCGCATGTTGGTCCAGGTTACTTTGGTCGTGACATCTTCGATCGGATTAACTTGAGCGGACACCGCATGGATATGGGCGTTGCTTAAGTTAAATAACGTATTGTAGATGGTCCCACCAGCCTGGTTTTCAAACAGCGGATCCCAAGCGGTGAACTTGTTGGTTGATCCCTGCTGTTGGTTTCCAGCACCAGTGACCGCCCTGTCATCCGGATTGGTATCCCCGGAGACATAGGTGTAAACGTATTGCAGTATGGGTTTGTATTCTTCCAGCACCGGCACTTGATAGCTGCCGATGAACTGGGCGCCCATAGCTTCGCGTTGTTCGTTATCGCGGATCGTACCGGTTGTGGCGACCCGGTTACCTCTTTGCCAGGCTAATTCGAGTTGCACGTTCAACCCTTCGATAGGGTTGGTGCTGGCTCTCAAACCAGGCACGTACACCGTGTCAGCTTTGCTGAACTCACCGGCAGCGGCTGTCGTATTGAGTTTATCGATCCTCGCAAAGAAATACGCTTCAACCTGCGTATTCATGCTGTCACCGACTTCATAACCGGCATTGACACCATACAAGTCGATATCATCATTATCATCGACTGTCATGGTGTTGGTCCTCGCGTTGATCTTGGATGCCAACACCTCGATGCTCAAAGGCTCATAATCAAAAATGAACCGGAAGGCATCCTGCGTTGTTTGCTTGGTCAAGTCACCAGCAACCTGGAGACTGGAGTCAGCTGGAGCAGCGGTATTGGTCCCGCCGGAATCCACAATGAAACTATTGCCATAGTGGAATGCCTGTTTACCGACCACGACCGTCAACGGGGAATACAACATTTCCCGCAAGGTGACGTAGGCCAGAAGCAGATCGACGGTTGTGCTGCTATCGACAGTGTTAGGTGTTCCCGCGTCACCCCATACTCTTTCATTAATGAGAGCGATGGTGGTGGACACGTTATCCGTCAGGTCGGCATCGGCCTGCAGAATGGATTGGGTGATGAACAGATTTTGCGTTTCATCCCCAATATTGTTCAAGCCAAGATCGAAATTATTGCGGACAAGCCATGTGGAATCAATGCTTCCGCTGATCTTGACGTTTTGTACACTAGCCATTGCCGGCATGGCCACAAAAGCGACCAAGGCAAAAGCTAATAGGATTGTTTTTCTCATTTTTTCCTCCAAAAGGTTAATCTAAAAGGCCATGAGCCGGATCTTCCGGCTCATATATTCTATATTATATAGCTAGGTCTGTGCCTAGGTATTATCAGCTCAATAGACCAGATTTCCGATGATTTCCGACCTGACGATTGGCTTCACCTCCTTTGGCGGTCAAATTAAAATCATCACTGGGTCAAGTTGTGAAACGGTAGTTATTCTCACATAGCCCCACAGCAGTGTCAATAATTTTTAAAAAAATTTTAATAGGTGATTTTTGGAAGCCTTGAGCGGTAAGGGGTTGGCGATCGGGGATATTCTGGCAGTAGAAAAGTGCGCCCGGGTCTACTTCGCCAAATACTTAACGTGTTTGGCTTCGTAGGACCATCCTTGATTACCTTCTGCGCCAATTCCTCCGAAGCGCCAACGTGAAAACGTTGGCGCGAAGGAGAATGCGCCCGGTTGGATTCGAACCAACCACGCCGGCCTTAGGAGAGCCGCGCTCTATCCATACTGAGCTACGGGCGCATATCGGCGATTAAATCATCAATTGACCCCCCTGTCAATATGTAATCCGTCAGTTTCCGGCGCCGTTCTTGCGGTATGGGGCCAAGGCATTAAGATACCCTTCAGGAGCGTCATATCCCAAAAGAACCGCTTCATCACAATACCTGACGGCACCATCAAAATCCCCCTCCTGAAAGGATAGAATAGAGAGGTTTACCAGCGCGTTCACATGTCCGGGATCCTGCTCAACGGCTTTCAAATAGGATGAGATCGCCTCTTCAGCCCTTTTGAGCCTGGCATAAACATTCCCCAGATTATAATACCCTTCGGCATTGGCCGGATCCAGGGCAACCGACTTCCGATAAAGCTCAAGCGCGTCCGGCAAGTTCCCGGCCGCTTCTTCCAGGAAACCCAGGTTAAAATAAGCCCTGCCGTTTCGGGGATCGACCTGCAGAGCTTTCTGGTAAAACGCCTTTTCCCGCTCCTTTTCCCCCTGCCGGCCGTAAATGACCCCCATATTCAAATAGACGTCGCTCATCCCCGGGGCCACCTTAAGGGCCTTTTGATAAAGATCCAGCGCTTCTTTGAGCATTCCCTGGCCCTTATAAAGGTTCCCCAGGTTGTATAAGGCGCCGCTATGCCGGGGATCAATTTCCAAAGTCCTGCGATAAGCCAAAAGCGCCATCTCGCCATCTCCAACTTCCGCATAAAGATTGCCCAGGTTAAAATAAGACGTCGCCTTGGGGCGATCCTTATTGACCATCGCGGCATAACGCGCCAGGACACTATTCCTCGCTTCTCGATACGCCGCGACGCCGGGATTTTCTGTAATGGCTTTCGTGTACGCCTTGACAACATTGACATGCAGGGCTTGATCGTTAGGGTTAAATCGCAGCGCCTGTTCATAGGCGAGCAACGCCTGCCCTTCATCCCCTACCGCCACATAGACATCGCCGAGCCCGCAGTGAGCGTCCTTGAACTTCGGGTCGATCTCAAGGGCCTTCTTATAGGCCTCAACAGCGTCGGGAAATCTCCCGATGCGGGCGTAGAGATCGCCCAGATTATAATAGGCGTCCATATAACCGGGTTCTGCCGCAATGGCCCGCTGATAAAGCCCGATCAGGTAATCAACTTCCCGGATCTTCCGGACGACCTTGGGCGCAAGGCCTTTTTGGACTCCGGCGAGCCCGGAGCTCATCATTCGCTTATACTCTTTCTGGGCATCCTGGAATTCCTCGTTCTTGCCCATAATAATGGCAAAATTATTCAAGGCAAGCGGCTCATCCGGGAAATATTTGAGATCGTGTTGCCATAACGACATACTGTCACGCCAGACATAGCATTGCCGGAAAGTCTTAAGGGAAAACGCCGCGACCAGCACAACAAAACCGGCAACGATCATCCCGCGCGCCAGATTTTTCCCGCCGCATTTCGCCCACAACCGCTCCACGCCAAGGCCAAACAGCAGGCATAATCCTAAACCGGGCAAATACATGAACCGGTCAGCAACGGTATTGACATCTTTGGCCTCATCGAAGCGGAGCAAAAAGAATATCGACAAGAAATAAAAAAGAACGGCAAAAACGAACCATTTATAACGGCGCAAACGCACAACGGCCAAAACAACAAGGACAAGAACAGCGAGCGACAGAAAATATTCCGGATTTGTCAACAGGACCGGTTTTGCCAACCGGTACAATGGGACAGAAAAATACGGAAAAAGAAACTGCCGCAAATAAAACGTGAAGGTCCACGGCCAAATGAGCGCGCTCTGCACAACGCTTTCGCCGGGGATACGGGCATGGGTCGCATAGGAGATCCAGGCAATCCCCCCGATGAGGGCAGCCAGAGGTAATTTCTCGACGAACACCGGGGCCTTGAGCGATCTTCCTTTGAACCAATCAAACAGAATGAGGATCAATGGCAGGCTCAAGGCCATCGGCTTGGCCAACATGCTCAAAGTCCCGAGAATCGTCA
>Ga0209726_10001156_pt1 | contig 43986 bp, 40 predicted proteins | sample Subgrocontami54m_FD_187453 | JGI IMG/M metagenome (GOLD analysis project Ga0209726, IMG submission 187453) | Subsurface groundwater microbial communities from S. Glens Falls, New York, USA - GMW46 contaminated, 5.4 m (SPAdes) (version 3) | ecosystem: Environmental > Aquatic > Deep subsurface >...
GCGGCGGGCCGACCTGCTCTTCGGCCCCTCCACCGGCGCCCCGATCCTCTCGGTGTTCGACCTGCCAGATCACGCCCAGATCTGTCACTGTCATGGGGTCTCCAAGGGTCAGATCAAGGAGGCGATCGAGTTCGGCAAGTGTCGATCAGTCTCGCAGATTGGGGTGCACACGAGGGCCGGCACCAGTTGCGGGGGGTGTAAGACGCTCATTGAACAGCTCCTCGAGGTCTATGCCGGAGAAGTAGCAGAGGACCCTGCCGAGCACTGGTATGTGCCAAGCCTCTCAATGACCAAACCGGAGCTGGTCGCCGCCATCAAGACCAAGGGGTTAAAGAGCGTCAGTGCGGTCTTTCGCGAATTGAACGACGGACGGGAAGAGCCGAGCCACAAGACGGCACTCGCGTCGCTCCTCAAAACCATCTGGAATGGGGAGTACGACGACGAGCGCGATGCCCGGTTCATCAATGATCGGGTGCACGCCAACATCCAGAAAGATGGAACGTTTTCGGTCGTTCCGCGAATCGACGGCGGCATCACCTCCCCGGCGCAGCTCCGGCGCATCGCCGATGTGGCGGAGAAGTACCAGATCGCTGCAGTCAAGCTTACCGGCGGCCAGCGGATCGCGCTGGCGGGCGCGAGGAAGGAGCAGCTCCCTGATATCTGGAAGGATCTGGGCATGCCCAGCGGTCACGCCTACGCCAAGGCGGTCCGCTCGTGTAAGACCTGTGTGGGCTCCGACTTCTGCCGATTCGGGCTGGGCGATTCCGTTGCGCTGGGGATCAAGGTCGAGCAGCGGTTCAAGGGGATCGAGACCCCTCACAAGATGAAGCTCTCCGTCAGCGGCTGTCCGCGCAACTGTGCGGAGGCCACGATCAAAGATGTTGGGGTCGTCGCCATCGAGGGCGGCTGGCAGGTGTACGTGGGCGGCGGCGCTGGGACCCGAGTGCGGGCCGCAGACCTCTTGTGTACGGTCAAGACCCACGAAGAGGTCCTGACTTACATGGGTCGCTTCATCCAGTATTACCGGGAGCACGGAAAGTACATGGAGCGAACGTATGGAGTTGTAGAACGGATCGGTATTGAGCGGCTACGCGAGCTGCTCGTCAAAGACGTGGACAGGATCGGAGAGCGATTGGATGCCGAGATCGATCGGGCGGTCGAGGCCTACAAAGATCCCTGGGCTGAGGCGGAGAAACCCGTACACCCAGCCCAATTCAGCGAATCCGTACGTGTGGATGAAGAGCGGAAGGGCGTATCGCTTGGCCCCGTCGAAGCGGTACCGCTCGGCCAGGGCCGTACCTACGAGGTTGATGGCCGTACCATCGCCGTATTCCGTCAGCGTGATGAGCAGCTCTTCGCCACGCAACAGGCGTGCCCGCACCGTGGGGGCCCGCTGGCTGACGGCATCATCGGCGATGGCAAGGTCATTTGCCCGCTTCACGCCCGGAAGTTTGATCTGAAGACAGGTGCATCTATTGAGGGGGACTGCTGCGCCATCCAGACCTATCCGATTCGCGTAGAAGAGGGCGAGATCGTTCTCATGAGGGGATGAGGTAGTTACTTGGGGCGGGAATTCTCTGGGCGATCACCCTGCATTTTTCTAGAGATGGTATTCTTCAGCCGCCTCGCTTCACGCTTGAATCGAACCAGCAACCTTCTGGCCCACACAAACTCTGTGGCCAGGATTGCGAGGGCAAGCGGGATCACAAGTGTGGCGGGTCCAGGGAGCACAATGAGGACAATCCCGATAATCAGGACCGTGAAGCCAACGACAATGACGACGACGCGCTTAGCCTGCTTCAGCGTACTGACGACGAAGCTGTGCATGAGAGATCCGCTCCAGTGAGCCTTCTCAGGGCTTCTCGATACTTCTCGCTGGTCCGCGCTACAATCTCACAAGGCAGTTCCGGGGCCGCCCCCTGCATATCCCAGGCAATAGATTTCAGATAGTCGCGTACGAACTGCTTATCAAAGCTTGGTTGGGATCGACCCGGCGCGTAGCTGTCGCAGGGCCAGAAACGGGAGGAGTCGGGAGTCAGTACCTCGTCGATGAGCAGAAGGTCGCCATCGAGCAATCCGAATTCGAACTTGGTGTCGGCGATAATGATCCCGCGTTCCAGAGCATACGCCCGAGCGCGGTTATACAGAGCCAGACTCAAGTCCCGCACCTGTCCGGCCAGTTCCGCGCCAAGCAGGGCCGCTGCCTCATCAAACGTAATATTGGCATCATGCGCCCCCTGCTCCGCCTTCGTTGAAGGGGTAAAGAGGGGCGGGTCGAGGCGGCATGATTCCATAAGGCCGGCCGGCAACGGGATGCCGCAGACCGCTCCGGTCTTCTGGTACTCTATCCAGCCCGATCCGGTCAGATAACCCCGGACTATACATTCAATGGGAAGAGGCTTCGTCTTTCTGACCAACATGCTCCGCCCCTCAAGCGTCTCTCGATAGGATTGACAGACAGTCGGGTAGGCTGCTACGTCCGTCGTGATGAGATGGTTCGGTACCAGGTCTGCTGTCATCTGGAACCAAAACGCCGAAAGAGCCGTGAGGATGCCTCCCTTTCCTGGAATGCCAGTCGGTAATACGACATCGAACGCAGAAATCCGATCTGTCGTTACCAATAGGAGGCGATCGTCAAAGTCGTAGATATCGCGCACCTTCCCCCTTGCATAGAGCGTAAGGTTTGGGAACTCTGTCCAATGCACCATTGGTTCAGTCATATGTCTCCTGGCTGTTTTGATGACGCCATTTCATCGTACTGGCGATCATGCCTGTACCGTCAGACTCACGCGGAAGGCTGTTGCGGATTCACTACGGTTGTGCGGATGCTGTTGTTGAGTGTGCATTGGCCTCAGTATAAAGTCAAATAAGAAATTTTTGAAATATCTATAGATAATTGTTTATAATTACATGCAACAATAGTCATTCGGATTGCCACTATGACCTTTCATCAGCTTCGCGTCTTTTTGGCGGTTGCCAGACACGGCAGCTACTCCCGTGCGGCCGAGGAACTCTTATTGACCCAGCCGGCCGTCTCGGCACAGGTTCGCGAACTGGAACGCGCTTTCGATGCAACCTTCTTCGAACGGGTTGGCCGAGCCATTGCGTTAACCGAGGCGGGGAAGGAGCTGATGGCCTACGCCGAGAGGATCTGTGTTCTGATCGACGAGGCCAGACTGGCGATGGAAGAGCTTGATGGCCTGAAACGCGGGCGGATCGCCGTTGCCGCCGTCAGCACCGCAGGCGCCTATGTCCTGCCTTCATTACTCGGGGCATTTCAGAAGCGGTACCCCGGTATCAGTATCAATCTGGAAGTCACCAATCGCGCGCTGGTCAGGGATCGTCTCTTGCACAATAACGTTGACCTCGTCGTCATGGGACGTCCCCCCGAAGAAGTTCCGCATGTAGCTGAGCCGTTCCTCGCCGACGAGATTGTTGTCGTTGCCGCCCCTTCTCATCCGCTTGAAACGGTCAGGCGCATTCCGGTGGATCGCTTGGCCCATGAGGTCTTTATTGCGCGCGAGGTTGGCTCTGGAACCCGTCTCAATGCCGATGAATTCTTCCGCCAACAAGGGGTAAAGCTGCAGGTCGGTTTAGAGCTTGGGGATAATAGCGCCGTGAAGGAGGCCGTCGCCGCCGGGCTCGGGATTGCCCTGCTCTCCCGCCATGTCCTTCGCATGGAGCTTGCGCTCAAGCGCCTGGTGGTGCTGGATGTTCAGGGGCTGCCCTTGCGGCGGCAGTGGTTTGTCGTGCACCGCGAAGATAAACATCTCAGCCGGGCGGCGATCGCGTTCAAAGCGTTCCTCCACACCTCAGCCGAAACGGTCTTGGCATCAACGGCCAACCCCGCCGCATGAAAGGTCGCCCGCGAGGCTGACCCGTACAAAACACTGCACAGCTCAACCTTCCGTCTTCTCTTCGTCAGCCCGAACCGGCGCAATACCCAGCTCGCGAAGCTTCTTTCTGAGCGTATTACGATTAATACCAAGTAGCTCAGCCGCCCGGAGTTGATTGCCACCGGTCCTCTCCAGGATACGCAACAGGAGAGGCCGCTCCAGCATCGCGAGGAAGTACGAATAGATCTGCCCGTCTCGTTCCTGTTGCAGACGGGACAGTTCGCCGATGATCCCCTGAGACAACATACGCTCAAAGGATGATCTGCCGGCTGCGGTATCGTGTTCCTTTGAGTGAAGAAGAGCGGCGGGCAACTGCTCGGGCAGGATGAGTGAGGTCGATGCCAACGCACAGGCCCGCTTGACGACGTTCTCCAACTCACGGACATTGCCAGGCCAGCGATACGCCAGCATGAGATCAAGCGTCTCCGGCGCTACGGTCTTGCGATCCTGCTGCTGTTCTTCCGCAAACAGGTGTAGAAAGTGGTTCACAAGTAGAGGGATGTCTTCAATGCGCTCTCGGAGAGGCGGAAGATGCATGGCCACGACGTTCAGACGGTAGTACAGGTCTTCCCTGAAACTCTTCTGCGCAATGGCAGCCTCCAGATTCTGATTGGTCGCGGCAATGACCCTCACATTCGCAGCCTGTGATCGTTCGCCCCCCACTCGCTCGAACTGCCGCTCCTGCAGCACGCGGAGAATTTTAGCCTGAAGCTCCATGGCCATATCTCCGATCTCATCGAGAAAGATCGTCCCACCTTCGGCCAGTTCAAACTTACCGCGTCGAAGCGCGCTGGCCCCCGTAAAGGCACCCCGCTCATGACCGAACAGCTCGCTTTCCAGCAACTCACGAGGGATAGCAGCACAATTAACGGCCACAAACGAACGCGTAGAACGTCGACTATTGTAATGAATCGCCTGAGCCAGCAGCTCCTTCCCGGTACCGCTCTCCCCCCTGATGAGGACTGTCAGATCGCTGGCGGCCATCTTCCCAACAAGCTTAAAGATCTGCTGCATAGCAGGGCACAGGCCAACCACTCCTCCAAAATCAAACGGTCTACCGCTACGGGCCTCCATCTGCGCGACCCGTTCAGTCAGCTCACGGATCTCAAAGACCCGCCGTACAGTCATCGTAAGTTCACCAAAGTCGAACGGCTTGGTAATATAGTCGTACGCCCCGCGCGTCATCGCCTGAACTGCAGCCTGCAGTGTGCCGAAAGCGGTCATGATAATAACGGGAAGCTGAGGACGGGTCTCTTTCATCCTGCTGAGAATATCCAGTCCGTCTGCGCCAGGCATTTTGATGTCCATCAGGACAAGATCGACGCTCGGATCGGACGCCCGCATGAGTCCTTCTGCCCCATTGGCAGCCAGTACGACCCGATACCCCTCGCGCTCAAGCGCCTTGCGCAGAGCCCAACGGATGCTCTCTTCATCATCAACGACGAGGATGTGTCGTGTTTCAGTCATAATCCGGCACCGTACGTGAACCGATGAAGTTCAACGTGGGGCAGCACAGTTTCGGGTTGCTCCTCAACCAGGGGAAGCCATACTCGAAACCTGCTGCCACTGTCTGGTAAGTTTGTCGCCTCGATACCCCCGCCATGATCCTCCACGATTCTAAGGCAGATGGCCAGTCCCAACCCGGTCCCTCTTTCCTTCGTAGTAAAGAACGGCGTAAACAGTTGACGCTCGATCTCAGGATTGAATCCGCACCCATGATCGATAATCTCGGTAACGGCCGACGATCGTCCCCCGCAGCGCTTGGCAGACCCCTCATACCACGTCCGAACGGTCAGTTCCCCTCCGCCAGGCATCGCCTCTACCCCGTTACGGATCACGTTCAAAAAGAGCTGTCGGATTTCGGCTGGGTCGGCGAGGATATCCGGAAGTTGCAGATCGTACTGACGCTGAATCGTGATCTTCGCCGTATCCAGCGGTACCCGTTCTAAAAAGAGGATGCTATCGAGGATCTCGTGCAGGTTACACGAACGCAGGACCGGGCCTCGAGGCGTCGCAAATGACAGGAGTTGCTCGACAATCGCGCTAAGCCGATCAGCCTCCTTCACGATAACCGTCGTATATTCCCTCAGCGCGTGAGGAAACTGACGCTCACCTTCGAGTAGCTGCGCCGCCCCCCTCAGGCCGGCCAGCGGATTGCGAATCTCATGGGCTACCCCTGCGGCCACTGTCCCGAGAGCCGCCAGACGATCGGATCGCTGCAGACGCTCCTCGAGCTCTCTCATCCCTGTCTGGTCTCGAAGCGCCAGGACCGTACCTCGCGCCTGCCCCTTGCCATCACTAATGAGCGAGGCGACAGCGCTGATCACCACCTTCGAACCATCCTGTCTTGTGAGCCTGGTATCGAAATCGGCGTAGGTCCGGCCGCTCTCTATCGTCTTACGTACTAACTCCTGCAACGAACGATCATGTGGAAATATCAGCTCAAACGGCCTGCCGTGAAATATCTGGGCCGATACTCCGGTCAACTCCTCCGCCGCCTGATTAATTGAGCATATCTGCCCATCCGGATCGACGATGATAATGCCGTCTTGCAGGCTTCCCAGCAGATCCTCGTAATAGGTCCGCATCGACTCGACAGCGACGCTCAGTTCCTCACAACGGCGTCGAAGTTCCTTCAACTCCAACGCGTTGGATTGCACATGCGGATCAGGCTTCCCAATCATACGGCAACCCCCCCTTGTGAAGCCATGCTAGCCGATTCCTTGCGTCGCGACAAGCCAATACCGCTTGAATCCCGCCAAGATACACCGCGGATATCAGATGCAACACATCCGTATCGTTATCGTAATGGGTCTTGTCGGATTAAAGGAACAGTGCATGCGCGCACTGTTTTAATGGAGGGGTAACGAATCGAATGGGGAAGCGGACTATATGGTCTAGAGGAATATGGTAGTACAGAGGTAGGGGCTAGGCCCAAGATTATACCTCCGTTACTAGGTCAAGAACAGCACAGAACCCTTTAGGGTCTATCTGACTGTAATCACCATGCACAACTGTGGATTGTGACTGCCCTGTTCGGTACGCTACGCCTACCGCTTATGCTTTTCGTCGTGGACCTGCTGGCTGCTGGCGATCCAGTCTTCGATCGCCTCTTTCTTAAATCGCCAGACGTTCCCTAATTTCCAAGCCGGCAGTGTCCCTTCGCGCGCCATTCGGTACACTGTCGATTTGTTAAGCCTGAGGAAGCGCGCAACCTCTTCCAGGGTCATGATCGTCGGTCGTCGTTCCTGTTTCTGCATGTGTCGCCCCTCCTCCATCGATGCGCTCCGTAGGCCTCATGACTATCCGCTACGTCATGAGCAGTCGATAATTCCATCGTTCACTCTATATCACTTTATTCTCACTGCACGCGGCGTAACTTTAGATGGCGAAGACTAACCTTGTCAAGTGTTTTCTGACAGCTCATTTCCCGCTGCTTTAATATAGCTACAAAAACGAGCTGTATGTGCTTACGTAATGGGATGCAACAAGGCTAATCGCGGCTACCCAGAGAACGGTACTACCCTATAACAACGTTCGTCGTAGTGCGCAGTACTCCGGACACCGCCTGAATCTGAGAGATAATTGTGATCCCCAACGCGTTGATGTCTGGCCCCTCTACGTAGGCGATCACATCGTGTGGACCCGTGACAGCACGAGAGAGTTTCACTCCTGGAATGTTGGCCACCTGCTTAGACACCTCTTTCGATTGACCTGCGGCACACTCAAGGAAGACGAACGCAGACACCGCCATTTCCACCCTCCTTAGACTGGGACGAAAGGCATGACACCCTCGTCCGAACAGGACGTACAAGCTACACAGCCCTACGTCCTTCTAGTTTATTTAGCATCTTCAGAGCCAACCTGCAACAAAAAAATACGTTCCGGCACAGGTCGTTGATTCGCACTGCACACCTGACTATATCGTGTTGTAATGCTTGACATGGGGGCGCGCTTTATGCGACTGTCCGGGTACGATAACCGGTCTATCTGGTCGGCTGGTCTATTTGGTTTTCTGGTCCGGACGCTACAAACATAATGGACGTAATGACACAGTTCCCCAGGGAACGGACATGGCTGCTGCCGGCGTTGCAAGCAGCGCAAGAGGCCGAGGGCTGGCTGAGTCCGGAAAGTCTCGCGGCGGTGGCTTTACACCTCCGGGTTCCTCAGAGCGAGGTGTACGGCGTTGCCACCAACTATCCCGAGTTCCGCCTTGTCAAACCGGGATCCCGCCTGATTCGAGTATGCACAGGCGTAAGCTGCCGTATTCAGGGTAGTCTGACGCTGCTTCATATCCTGGAGAATCGTCTTGGACTGAGGGTCGGCGAAACAGCGCCGGATCACAGCGTCACACTCGAAGCGACCGACTGCCTCTTCAGGTGTGCGATGGCCCCTGTCGTCGAAGTGGATCACCGCTGCTACGGACGAGTCAGCGCTGATCAGCTTGACAGACTATTCGATCCTCCTGCGCCTCGGACATGTCTCGTCTCCGTTCCGGCCCCGTTGAAGCCGATCGGCGATACTCCTGTAGCTGCTCTGGGTCGGCTTATCGAGCAATCGATCACTCTTTCGCCCTCGGAACTCAGGCTCGTGGTCGGTGTAGCGAGCTGTAGCGAGTCGGTCGGCGCAGGTCTTCTCATAGATCGCCTGGCAGAGGAGGTAAAGCACCAAGGACTCTCCGCGACCATTGTCGAGGGGGGCTGCAACGGCATGTGCTACGCCGCTCCTGTTGTGGAACTCTTCCGACCCGGCTGGCCAAGAATCAGCCTCAAGAGGGTCACGCTGGAGCATATCCCCTTGTTGGTCTCCGCGCTGAAAGCTGACCGTTATCCCGCTGACATTGAGGCGGTAGCCTGGCAGGAATCATCTTGGCAAGGGATCTCCGGTCTCGACCAGGAGCCGTTCCTTCGCGGCCAGCATCGAGCGCTCCTCGATCGCTGTGGTGCGATTGATGTGAGCGACCTGGCCGACGCCCTGCATCAGGGAAGCTATAGAGCATTCGCTCGTGCCCTTGAGCAGGACGATCCACTAGCCGTGATTAACGAGGTCAAGGCGTCCGGCCTTGCCGGACGGGGCGGGGCGTACTTCGGGGCCGCGCATAAATGGGAGGCCTGCCACAACGCGACGGGGTCCATCAAGTATCTCATCGTCAATGGCGAAGAGGGTGAGCCCGGTATCTTCAAGGACCGCCACCTGATGGAAGGTGATCCCCATCGACTCCTAGAGGGGATCCTCCTGGCAGCCTTCGCCTCTGGAGCCGGACGCGGTATTCTCTTCATCAACGGTGAGGCCGATCTCTCGGCCCATCGAATGGAGCAGGCGCTTCGAGCGGCTGAAGCTGTCGGACTGCTTGGTAAGCGAATCCTCGGAAGTGATTTCTCTTTTCAGCTTGAGCTTCGGCGGGGAGCGGGCGGCTTTATCCTCGGAGAAGAAACGGCACTCATGGAAGCGATCGAGGGGAAGCGCGCCATGCCTCGCCTCAAACCCCCATTCCCGGTAGAGGCAGGACTGTGGGGTCAGCCGACGGTCATCAATAACGTAGAAACCCTTGCGGCTGTGCCGCTGATCGTGGGTCGTGGGGCCGCCTGGTTTACGGCGCTGGGGGCAGGACGTGGAACTAAGCTCTTCGGCCTCTCCGGCCACCTTACTCGTCCTGGGATCGTGGAGGTCCCGATGGGGATCACCCTACGTCACCTGCTTCAAGAGTTCGGCGGGGGCACAACGGATGGGCACACACTGAAGGCTGCTCTCGTCGGCGGACCCTCCGGCGTGATCGTCCACCCCAGTCGATTCGATGAACCGTTGATCCCTGGCAGCGACCTCTCTCCAGGAAGCGGCGGTGTTGTCGCCCTCGACGAAAGCGTCTCCATCGGCGACGTCACGCGGACGCTCCTCGCCTTCAATGCGCGGGAGTCCTGCGGAAAATGCACGCCATGTCGTGAAGGGACAGGCCGGCTGCTCAGCCTCCTCAATCGGCCTTCCGATCAAAACCGCCAACGGGAGATCGAAGATCTGGCCGAGATCGTGCGGCTGGCCTCGCTCTGCGGCTTGGGTCAATCGGCGCCACTTTCACTCCTCTCAGCGCTTGATCAGTTTCCTAAAGAGATGGCATCGACCCCGCCTAAGATCGCCGGAGGGAGTTGAATATGGACGAGGCCAGAGTGATCCTCACCATTGATGGAACCAGCGTGACGGTCCAGCCCGGCGCTACGGTTCTCGACGCCGTAAACCGACTCGGCCTCCCGCTCCCGCAGTTGTGCAAGGATCCGGATCGGCCTCCCATCGGCGCCTGCCGGAGCTGCCTGGTCAAGGTCGAAGGGATGCGCGGCTTCCCAGCCTCCTGCTATCTTCCCGCCCGCGACGGGATGGTAGTCTCAACCAACGATCCCATTCTCACACGGATCCGCAAAGGGATCCTTGATCTCACGTGCGGTATGGCGACCCCATCTTTTGATCGGCCGGGGTTCGGTCAGCTCTCTGATGCCTGCTCCCGGCTCGGGTTCTTTCAGCGCCGCCATATGCCCTGGCGACATGCGGCGGTGGACGACACCAAGTCGTTCTTCATCCTCGATCGAGACGCCTGTATCCTTTGTGGCCGCTGTACCGTCGCCTGCGATGACGTCCAACAGATCGGTGCGATCACACTGTTGGGGCGCAGCAGCGCGACCAGGGTGGGGGTCTTCGGCGATGGATCGCTCGCCTCGTCTGTCTGCACATCATGCGGGCAATGCGTCGCCGCCTGCCCAACGGGGGCCATCCGTCCGAAGGAAGCGCCCGCGCCCGCCATGCGGGAGGTCGAGACGACCTGCCCCTACTGCGGCGTCGGTTGCGGCATACGCCTTCGCGTTCGCGCTGATGGGCGCCTAGCGCTGATGGCCGACGATGTCCCCACGAATCGATCGAGCCTCGGGATGCTCTGCGTAAAGGGCCGATTCGGGACAGGATTCATCCATGCGCCCGACCGGATCACTCGACCCATGGTGCGCCGCAATGGGGACTGGCACCAGGTCTCCTGGGATGAGGCGCTGGATGCGGCGGCAGATGGCCTGGCCAGAAATCGAGGACGCTTCGGGGCGCTGGCCTCGGCGAAAGGAACCAACGAGGAGGGCTATATCGTCCAGAAATTCGTCCGGGCCGTGATGGGCACCAACAACATCGACCACTGCGCGCGCCTCTGCCATTCGCCCTCGGTGGTGGCAATGCTTCGCTCACTGGGATCTGGGGCCACATCCAACTCCTACGACGATTACGAGCAGGCCGGCTGCCTTATGGTTGTCGGCTCTGACCCGTCATCGAACCATCCGGTAATCGCCGTCCGCCTTCGTCAGGCCGTGAGTCGTGGCGCCAGGCTTATCGTGGTGAATCCGAAGCGGATCGAGTTGTGCGACCAGGCGGACCTTTGGCTGCGACAGCGACCGGGTACCGATGTCACGCTCTTTAACGCGATAGCCAAAGTGATCATCGACGAAGGGCTCGCCAACCTCGATTTCGTGCGGAATCGGACCGAAGGGTTCGAGGCCTGGCGCGAGTCGTTGGAACCGTACACACTGCAGGTCGCCGAACAGGTGACCGGCGTCCCACAGGGACAGATCGCACAAGCCGCACGATGGTATGCACAGCCTCTCTTCGCCGGTTCTTGCCTCATCTGGGGGATGGGAGTAACCCAACACACGAACGGCACCGCAAATGCCCATGCCCTTGTCAATCTCGCGCTTGCCGCTGGACAGATGGGGTTCCCCGGCTCCGGCATCTCGCCGCTTCGAGGTCAGAACAACGTGCAGGGGTGCAGTGACGCCGGCTGCCTCCCCACCCATCTGCCTGGCTATCAGCAATACATCCCTGAATCGCTGGAGAAGTTTGAGGCAGCCTGGGGCATTCGACCTCCCAATAGTGCGGGATTGACGCTCACTGACATGATAGAGGCGTGTCTGGATAGCTCGGTCCGGGCTATGTATACGGTCGGCGAGAATCCCCTCCTCACGGAACCTGATCTTCACCACGCGAAGAAGGCGCTCTCCAACCTCGACTGCCTCGTGGTCCAGGATATGTTCCTGCACGAGACGGCAGAGCTGGCCCACGTATTTCTGCCCACGGCAGCCTTTGCCGAGAAGGAGGGGACGTTCACCAATTCGGAGCGGCGGGTGCAGCGAGTCAGAAAGGCGCTCGATCCGCCTGGAGAGGCCAGGCCGGACTGGTGGATTACCTCTGAGTTAGCCAGACGGGTCGCCGGTAAACTGGGTCTGCCGAGTGCGGGATTCGACTATACTCACCCGTCTGAAATTTTTGATGAGTTGGCAGGGCTGATCCCATTTCTTGGCGGGATCTCCCATGATCGACTGGATCGGGAAGGCGGGATTCAGTGGCCATGTCCGACATCAGATCATCCGGGTACCCGCCTCCTCTATGCCGACTCGTTCCCCATTGGGAAGGCACAATTCATTCCCGTGGTTCAGACGGCCGAGGCGGCCGAGCTGCCCGATCGCGATTTTCCATTTCTGCTCAATACCGGCCGCATCCTCTACCACTGGCACGGCGGGACGCTCACCCGGCGCGTCCAGGGATTGCTCGAACTGGCGCCGCGGCTCGAGGTCGCCATCAATCCGGACGATGCCGGGCGACTCGGCCTCGATCAGGGGACGCCGGTTCGACTCACCTCCCGTCGTGGCGAACTGACCGCCTACGCCCAGATCACCGATGCTGTACGAGCCGGAGAGGTCTTTATCCCCTTCGTAAAATTGGCCGAGTCGGGAGCCAATATCCTGACCAACTCAGCCGTCGATCCCTTCGCCAAGATTCCCGAGTACAAAGTCTGCGCCGTCAAGATCGAACGGCTCGACCAGTAATACGGTGCGCACTGCCTCGCTCGCCTCAGGCTCGATAAGCTCATTTCTCAGGTCTAAAGTCGGTTTCGGCGCGATACCTATGCGTATCTGGCCCTTACCTCTCACTGGCAGGGAGTAGAGCCGAACTGGGATGGCGTCAGTCGATGTCGAGAATTTTTAGCGTTCGCGCAGGTTGTCCTTCAACGATTATTCAAGACAGTTGCTATCTCCCAAGATAGCTCCCCTTCTCAACGGCAAATTGGTGCGCGATATCCAACGCTTAACGGTGGGCGCTAAGCGGCCAACGGTAACTGGCGCCTCAGTCAATCAGCACCACTCTACCGCTGGTCCAATCGACCGTACTGCGTTAGGCCGCTACCTCGACCGTTGCGTAGAAGTTGACGTGCTTTGCAGTGCGGTGTGGTCTTACTGCACGTCGCCGCGGAGGTGGCACTTTGATGCCGTCCTCGCGTAGCCCACGCACGTGTAGTTCGATGGCTCCCTCAATTCGCCGCAGCACTGTATCGATGGTTTTCCCGGTTGCCACGCAACCCGGAAGATCGGGAACCGAGGCGCCCCAGTCGCTATCTACCTCTTTGTCGATGCGCACTAGATACTGTCGCTTCATGATTTGTTCCCTCGCATTCGCCCCGCTTGGCGCATAATCGATACCAGCGTTCCCTTCGGCATATCGTCTCCCGGATGCCCGCTGATGGTAACCCGCCCAGGCTTCTTGGCGTGTTTGTACTGACGATGGTTGCCCTCGGTAACCACCCTGCGCCATCCGTCCTGCTCAATCATGCGGATTACGTCTCGGACCTTCACAGGAACACAATACCCTTCCTGCGCTATGACCGCTATAGAGTCGAACGGTTTATTGAGCCGCTTTGGATGGCGATAAAGGCCGACGGCCTGTCTCTTACGATAACTCCGCTTCTCAACGACGAATTCGTTCGCAATATCCCACACTTACCTGATCTGGTCAAGACTACGCATTGCGCCGTTGCGCACAGCAAGTACGATCGTGTAGAATGACCGCTGGTCTTTCGGGATGGAGATCGCCGACCAAAGGCCGGAAACCGACAGGAGCGACGGAGTGATCCAAGCGGACAAACTGACGAAATATTACGACAAGCATACTGCCATTCGCGATGTCTCCTTTGCGGTAGAAAAAGGGGAGATTGTGGGATTCCTCGGGCCGAACGGGGCCGGCAAGACTACGACGATGCGCATCCTTACTGGTGGTCTGCCGCCCAGCAGCGGGACGGCTCGCGTCGCCGGATTCGACGTCCTAACCGAGTCGCTTCAGGTGCGGCGACGTCTCGGCTATCTGCCGGAGAACGTACCGCTCTATACCGACATGAAGGTAGCCGACTATCTGACGTTCGTAGCCGAAGTCAAGGGCCTGGAGCGCGGGCAGCGGCGACACAAGGTCGGCGAGATCATGGAGAAGTGCGGTGTGAACAAGGTCCGGCAGACCTTGATAGGAGCGCTATCGCGCGGCTACCGGCAGCGGGTCGGGATTGCTCAGGCGCTGCTGAACGACCCCGAGGTGCTGATCCTGGACGAGCCGACCATCGGGCTCGACCCAAGGCAGATCATCGAGATCAGGCAACTCATTAAGGCGCTGGCCGGCCAAAGTACGGTGATCCTATCGACCCACATCCTACCCGAAGCCAGCATGCTCTGCCACCGGGTGATCATCATCAACAACGGACAGATTGTGGCAGTCGACACTCCGGACAACCTTACCGCCGGGCTTGAGAGCTCCAACAAACTACGCATCAGGGTGGAGGGACCAGTAGACCAGGTCGGCGCAGCTCTGACACATCTTTCAGGTGTACTGCGAGTCGGAGTGGAAGAGGGTGAGGCACACGAGACCGCCAGGAGTTTCATCGTGGAATCAGAGCGGAATTGCGACCTGCGCCGCGAGGCGTCGCGCCTGATCGTCGAGCGCGGATGGGGGCTGCTGGAGCTCCGTCCTGCCGACATGAGCCTGGAAGAGATCTTCGTCCGCCTGGTCACCAAAGAGGCGCAGGAGGTACGGGAATGAACGTCGTAGCGATCTTCAAGCGAGAGTGGCGCGCCTACTTCGCGTCGCCGATTGCCTACGTAGTCCTGACTATCTTTGCGCTCATCTCGGGGTACTTCTTCTATGGTCTCCTCACCTTTTTCTCACTCAGCAGCCTGCAGGCTACGATGAATCCCACAGTCGGTCGAGGCATGAACGTCTCTGAGTGGATCGTCCGTCCGCTGTTTCGCGATATCGCGGTTACAATGCTCCTTCTGATGCCGGCAGCCACCATGCGCCTGTTTTCAGAAGAGAAAAAAACGGGGACCATCGAACTCCTCTTCTCGTTTCCGATCAAGGACTGGGAGCTGCTGTTGGGCAAGTTCCTGGCAGCGCTCGCGCTCTACTCGGCGATGCTGGGGATCAGTCTGCTGGACATCGCGATACTGGGGTCGCTCGCCACGCTGGAATGGGGACTCATTCTAAGCGGCTATCTTGGTCTGCTGCTTCTCGGCATGGCCTTCCTTGGACTTGGAATTCTCGCTTCTTCCCTCACCGAAAATCAGGTCGTTGCGGCGGTCGGCTCCTTTGGCGTCCTCTTGCTGCTGTGGGTGATCGGCTGGTCGACCGAGGCGGCCGGGCCAACGCTAGGCCCTATCCTCGCGCACCTGTCGATCATCAACCACTACGACAGCTTCGCTAAAGGAACGATTGAAAGTAGAGACGTGATCTTCTATCTCAACTTCACTCTCCTCTGCCTTTTCCTGACGCTCCGCTCCCTCGAATCGAAACGGTGGAGGGGCTGATCATGGACAGACTCTCCCGCTTGGCCGTACCAGCCGGTCTGGTCCTCCTTGCCCTAGGCGGGATTGCCTATAACATCCGTCCAGATCTGAAGGCGTGGATGGGGGGAATCCTCCTGCTCGGCGCGATCCTCATCCTGGTCGGCGTATATCGTACCTTTGGCGGGATTACAGCCTGGCTGCATCGCCGCTCTACCGTCACCGGGCTGAATGTCGCCCTGATGACACTGCTGGTAGTGGGGATCATCGGTCTGGTGGAGGTCATCTCGGCCAAGCACAATGTGCGATTCGATCTGACCGCAGGCAAGCGGTACAGCATGGCCGATCAGACCAAAAAAGTCGTGAAAGGACTTGCCGCGGATGTCCAGGTCACGGCCTTCTTCAAGACCGACCAGGCGGAGCGCCGCCCCGCTGAAGACCTGCTGCGCCAGTATGCTGATCTGTCGCCACGGTTCCGCTTCGAGGTGATCGATCCTGACAGAAATCCCGGTAAGGCGAAACGGTACGGCATCGCGACCTACGGCACCACCATCTTGGAAACGAAGGAGAGAGAGGAAAAGATCACTGAGGTGAATGAGGAGCGCCTGACAAATGGGCTGGTCAAGCTGCTGCGTGAAGGGCAGCGGACGATCTATTTTCTGAAAGGGCATGGGGAAAACGAACTGGAGGACGGATCGCGCAACGGCTATCGACAGGCCAAAGAGGCCATCGAGAAGGCCAATTACGAGGTCAAGGAGCTGTTACTGCTCCGCGAACGCGAGATCCCGCGAGACGCCTCAATGCTCATCATCAGCGGGCCAAAGCGCGACCTGGCCGAATCGGAGTTGCAGGCCTTGCAGGCATTTGTCGAGCGAGGCGGTAAGCTGCTGATCCAGCTCGATCCATACACAGCGCCGAGCCTCAAAACATTCGTTGGCCGATACGGTATTACGGTCGGTGATGATGTAATCGTCGATCAGTACGCTCGCACCATGGGCGGTGATTATCTGATGCCCGTGGTCTCTAACTACTATCCGCACGCCATTACCCAGAACTTTACCCTCGCCTCCCTCTTTCCTTTTGCACGCTCCGTGGACGTCGTAAAGAATGCGCCGCCCGGGGTAACGGCCCAGAGACTCGGAGAGACGGGACCTGGAAGCTGGGCAGAGACCGATAAGGGCGAGTTGAATCGCGGCCAACTCAGCTTTGAGCAAGGCCAGGATCGGCAAGGACCCGTCCCGCTGGGGGTCATCGCGTCGATACAGGTCGAGCGACCAGCCGTAGCGGAGCAAGGGGCTAATACAGCACAGGCGGAGCCGCCATCAGTGGCGGCCAGGCTGGTGGTATACGGCAACTCCGCCTTTGCCAGCAACAGCTTTCTGAACTTCTCTGGCAATAGGGATCTCTTCCTCAACAGTATCGGTTGGCTGGCTGAAGAGGAGGGGATGATCTCTGTCCGACCTAGGGATGCGAAAAATACCCCCATCATCTTAAGCGCGATGCAGGGGCGATTGGCCTTCTGGCTTTTGGTCGTCGTGGTACCGGCCCTGTTCCTGGTCTCCGGTACATCCGTTGTGATCGGACGGAGGCGGTCGCGGTGAGGTGGCGACCACTCGGCCTGCTCGTCTTGGTGTTCGCGGCGCTTGCCGCGGCCTACTATGCCATAGAGACCAAAGGCATACTTTCCGGGTCGGATGGCAATCGAGTATTCCAGGCTGAGGAGCAAGACGTCGAGACAATCTCCATCACGCGGGGCGACGCACTGATCGTACTGACGCGTGAAGGCGACGCGTGGCGTCTGATCGAGCCAGTGCAGGCTGTGGCTGACAGTACAGAGGTCTCCTCGCTGCTCCATATACTCTTGGAGGCTCAGGAAGAGCGGCGCATCGAGGAGACGCCGGCGAACCTCGCCGACTACGGGCTTGAGCGTCCTTCGCTCCATATCAGTGTGACGCTTAAGGGCGGGAAGACGTTGCCGGTACTCCTGCTGGGCGATGTGAACCCAAACGGTCGCTCTGTCTATGCCAAACGGCCTGATCAGCCCGCAGTCTTCCTGGTTACCGTCGTTGTTAGACTCCGTACGGACCGTGCGTCGGACGATTTTCGCGATAAAACCCTGCTGGTGTTTGAACCGAATCACGTCACGCAGGTCGAACTGATCGGCAAGGGACAACCGATCAGCCTTCACCGTGCCGAAAAGAAGGGATGGGAGATCAGCGCACCGATCAAGGCCAGGGTGGACGCGGCAGTCATCGGGCAAATGTTATGGAAGATCAAGGATACCCGCGTGGAAGCGTTCGTCGGCTCCGGCCCCGACGCCAAACGCAGATACGGCCTGGAGCGTCCCGATCTGATCGTGGTACTGAAGGATGCTGGCGGTGTCAAGCGACTCCTACTCAAGAAGTCCGCAGACCCGCAGGTCGGACTCTACGCCATCACCGAGCCCGGAGAAGATGTCGTCACCCTCGATGCCCAGCTCCTGACCGATCTTTCAAAATCACCCTCCGACCTTCTGGATCGCTCCACACCGGAGAACGGTTCTCCTGCCGGTACATAAAGCTGCTCAGCCCTTTTCTTACGCCCCGACCACGCCTATATCGTCCTTACCCTGCTTCTGAAGACGCTCCCCTGCTTTCTGACCGATCGCACCAGTGCAGCACAAACGAGAGGACGGTATAGTAGAACGGATAGAGCAAGGACCATCCGACCAACGATGGCGAGGGATCGGGAAGCTGCCCGAGGAGTATGAGGAGCGCTACACCCCACAGGATACCCAACCCGATCGTCAGAGGCCGGAGGGTTCGTGTGCGACCGGGATAGATATACTTGATCGGCACCAGCACCATGATCGCCGCAAAGAGGGTAAATGCCGCGTTGAACCACAGGGGACTTCTTCCGACATAATAGTAGAAGGTGAGGATGTTCCAGTACGACGGAAACCCCGTAAAGAAATGATCCGGCGTCTTCGCAGAGACGTGGCAGAAACGGTAGGCGCTGGCGAGCAGTGGAAAGGGCAGAATCCAGATTGAAACCGATGCTGGCAACAGGTCGGCTTCATAGAGTAATACGAGCGGGACAACCACAAAGTTCAGATAATCGACGATATCGTCAAGCTTCGCTCCATCGAAATGCGGCAGAACCTCCTTCACCCTAGCCAGCCGCGCCAACGGCCCGTCTACGGCATCGATGACGACAGCCAGCACCATTCCAAAGAACGCGTCTCGATACTCGCCCCTGTGTATCGCGCCCAGACACCAGACCCCTATGACCGCACCAGAGGCGGTCAACAGGTGCACCGCCCACGCCATCACCCGATGCCAGGTACGCTCTTCCCTTTTCACGCGGACCGTCCCATGCCCCTTCTGTCACTTTAGCCGTGAATGCTACATCTGTGTTCTCTGTACCATTCTAGTGAAACCCCGCAGAGAGTCAACTGATGCTGAAGCGTACGCTATTGCACCGCCCACGATCTTAGTGAACAACTACCGCCTGGAAGGTGGTAGTTGTTCACTTCCGGGTACGCTGAACCTGCAGTTGAGACGGATCGGATACTTCAATCTGCACCTTGCCCCTGTACGAGCCAATCATTCCTGTGATGCAGACGTCCTGACCATCGAGCTTTTCAGGCCGATATGAAAACCGAGGACGTGAGTTCCCCCAGATTACGACGGTGAAGACCTGCTGCGGGTAGGGTTTGTCGAGGTTGAGGAATGTGGGGGCACCTCGGCTGGCTGCCGCGAAGTGTGCGCTGGCGACGCGCCCACAGACGGTGGCAGACTCGCCGACGTGTTTTATTGCTCCTGCAGGAGAAACCGCCGTTTCCGCGACCGCGGAGGCTTCGATCAGATAAATGAACAGGAGGAATACGAGTCTGCGGACATGGCTTCTCGTCTTTGTTGCCGAGGATCTCGCGCACAAGCACGCAATAACTCCTTGCTGCACAATCATACCCTTACGGCTCAACCGTATCCGATACCTGGTTCCAGTCATCAGTCTGCGGCGCTCACTGCATCATCAACAGATGACTCGACGTCGTTAGCTGCATCTTCAATATCATCTGTGGCCGCCCGTACATGAGAGACGGCAATTCTCCAATCTGTGTGGTCGAATTCATCGACTGCGGACGTCAGATCATCAACCGTACCTTTTAATTTTTCCACCTCTGACTGAGCGTTGCTGAGCCTTGAACGGACGCCTTCAAGTTGGGCTTCAAGTTCGGTAACGCGGTCGTTACCACACCCCTGCAGTGACAGCGACAAAGCGAGTATTGCAAAAAGAACTACTAACGATGGCAGCTTCACTTGGCACCCCAAGACCGACGCTCAGGGACGGGCCGAACGCGCCACACTATGTCCCCCATATCCTCAGACCTTTTTCTACCTATATCCCCGATGGCTCGCCTTTCACCGCACCGTAGACGGCCGTGTAAATGCTGTGCGGACCGTGTCCCCGGATGCCGCACTGTGTGTCGGTGGTCGGGTGTTGATAAAACATAACGCCACCAAGCACGGGTGGGAGGTGCATGAATTCAGCGTCCCGCCGTTTGAGGGGCACCTGCCAAATACCTCCTCCGCTCATACCACCGTAGCTGGTCGGGGCGTCCTCCGGTCTGACCTCGTGGCTAACGGGAAAATCAAGGTAATCGAAGTTGCCGACAGTATCGATCGTGTCAGGGCCTCCGACGCCACTAAAGTTATAGAAGTACTTTGTGAAACCGGCTTCGACCCTGTCTAAACCGACAGACGTGCGTTCTTCCAAGAACCCCTGTGCCAGCCAGAATCCATCTCGCAAATCAAATGCACCGCTAAGCACCTTCTCTCGAAGGGCGTCGAGGCTATGGAACGACTTTATTGCCGCGATCGACCCCGCAATGGACGGTGCAAGAATGATCACAGCGAGGTCAGGCCCCGAGGCCGCATCAGTGCCGCGCGCAATCCTCACGATCGAAACGCCCCCGACATCGATACTATGGACCTGGCTCGTTCTTTGGAGGAATAAGGGAATCCGACTACTTTTCTGGAGTTCCTGCGCCACATGATCGGCGGTCACAATCGCTCGTTTCGATCTGACGGATACGAGAACACCCGTTCCGAGTAGATTTGCCTCGTGCGGTTTCGTCGTGTCTTGGCTCCTGAGGAACGCAATCGTACAGGCGGCAACATCCCGAGTGGCGGACTCGATGACGGATTCCGGAATGTCTTTGATCAGAACCATTTCATCCATGGTCTCGCCTTGCGTTGCCCTAACGGATGAATCACAGGCACAGGGCCTTATCCGTGTCCCGTGCATTCACTCGTTAGCCAGTCCCTTCTGTGCCTCTGGCCTGATCGAGATGAGGGGCATGGTCGTTTGCTCTTGATCACGTCATGAACCGCTTCAGCTCATCTTCTTTCGGTATGAAAGATGAATAGGCGGTCAATGGTGACTCACGTACGCCGGCAGCGATGCCGGCACCGGCAAGAAGGGCGCGCACTTCCGCCAGCCGGCCCTCGGATGCGAAGGGGCTGACTACGACTTCCGTGATCAAGGAGGCGACATCGATGTCGCGGCGAATCCATTCCGGAAGGGTCAGGGGCGGATCGTAGATAGGTCGGTCGTGGGGCCGGTTGTTCAGGTCGAAGTGACGGTTTATGCCGTCGTCGGTATCAGTCAGCCAGATCATGGCTCGAACTTCCCGCTCCGGGGAGTACTCGTCACGCTTGGTGGTAACGAAGCGAATGACGTTCCAGCCGGTCAGATGCTTTGTGCCGTACCTTATGAGCCCAACCATTATCTTGTCGGATAAGGAATCGAGGACCTGCTTGAGCAGGTCGTATCTGGAAACGATCGCAACACCATCCTTCCCGTATCGCGCCCACATCGTCGCGGTCTCTCCGAGGTCTATGTGCCAGCAGTTCACGTAGAATGACTGACGGAACTGGGCGAGCGAACCGATCTTGTGATCGCGCTCTCGGATGTCGTTGAGGTCGAACTTGCTGAGATTCAGAGCGCGTTCGTATTCGGAGGGTGGCAACCCCTCATTTTCATCTTCCAGTTTGTCGGAGCGGCGAAAATAGAGCTGCCTGGTCTGGACGAGGTCCTGCAGCTTCCAGAATTCGATATATCGCCAAATAGGCGATCTTGCGTCTGGAGGTTCTGGATCATCTACGAAAGGGGTGACTGGCATGGGCTAACGCTTTCTTGATTCGAGTACCTTTCGTATTCGGCCTATATTTAGTGGCTAACGTAGCGTTTAGCTGCCGGCGCGCTTGCGGGCGCCTTGTGGAACTTGAATTTGCCTCTTCCCATTGAACGGTGGCCCTCTTGCAAGCGTGACGGTCAGCTACAACACCTGGCTAGGCTGTCTTTCCCTTCCATTTGGCATTGAAGGCCTTGATCCGACTCTCAACGCCCCATGAGTCTTTGACCTGACCGTTTTCATCTAGGATTTCTTGAATACGCTTTTCATTCTCCAAGTCCCAGTACGTTAGCTTCTCAATCAGATCCATGTTCTCCTTGGCCTCGGCAAACGTGTTCGACTGTGATAGCACGTGTAGCGCAGCCCGAGTCATATTCTTCTTTGTCTTCTTGTTCGAAATCAAGACCTCAAGCAGATGTTGGACGATTTCGGGCCAATCGGTACTCGCAATAGCCTGGTACCGCCCAATGAAACCATAAGGATCTTCACCGAGGCGGACTGAGGTGACAAGCAGATCCCTGCCCATGGCATAACCAATTTCTTGATCAGTCCACTTGCTGGCATGGAACCCTGGTCTAAGCAGGGCGACTAAAGCGTCGGATGTCTTTAGGCCAAGCTCGATTTCGTTTATCCATTCTTTGGATGGCTCAATGTCACGGTGCGCCACAAAGCAGGAAATACCGTATTTGAGCATACCGTTCTTGAGGTAGACAGCATCATTCTTGTGATCTGCAAGGTGCGACACAAACAGCCTGAAACAGCCTTCGTCCCAGAACGCCGGCTTGATATCAGTAGAATCTTTCTTCTCCTCGTCAAACCCGAGGTGATTGTAGAGAGAAATGAGCGTCGTATCTGAAGCTTCTTCCAGCATCTTCACCACGTAATCGAATCGTTCGCCATTCCAGGTATCGGAATAGGGCAGATTGTATTGCTTGAGGGTGAGATCGATAATCGACCAGTCCTCGTTCTGCATTCTTCCCGCGATACCTGTAATGACTTTGATTCTCTCCGACGGTGTCATCGTTTCTCCAGCCTAACGGCCCGCTCTACGGGATTGAGCACAGTAACGATGGGCTTATCATCTTTTCCGGGAGGGCTACCGATCGTCAACACGGAAGGGGTCCTGATCGGGGCGATCGGGGTCAGCGGAAGCACCGTGGAGCACAATCATCTCGTGGCCCAAGCCGGCGTCGCGACGATCGGCCCTGCTGATCTTCCCGTACACCCGTGACCGGACATAGCGGGTACCGGGAAGGCTCATGCCAGGGCAAAGACTTCCAACGGCACCGTTTTGATCGGCCGGGCTGCTCCTCGCACGAGTTGGCGGATATTCTCCGTAGTTTCGCGTGAAAAGGTTGCCTCCCCGCAACGCCGGCACACTTGTGCTGGAATATGCTCCACAAGAACGCGTCGACCGTCGACCATGAACACCTCACTCATAAACTCAGACTTGGCGGCGGTGTGGCCGCATACATGACAGGTAAACATGGCTACCTCCGTTTCCGATGATCGATCCACTCTCTGGGGTCTGGGTCATACCTAGTGATAATCTTCGCCAACTCCGTATCCATATAAGATACCTGGAAATGCAAGGTGCGTCCAGCAACAGTGGATCCTAATAGCAGGCCGCTCGGCGCATACTTGTCATCTGGGTAGTCCTCGATAATTTCGGCCCGCACGCCGGCCTCGCATATTTCCCGCTCGCTGATGCGGTAGGCTGGGATGAGTGAAGCGAATCCCAGTACTCAAGTTACTCCCATCGATAGCCGTGTGGGGCCGTTACCAGATGCGACGCTCAGGGACGGGCCGAACGCGTCACACTATGTCACCCATGTCCCCAGACTATTTTGTTACCTATCTCCCCGGCCGCTCACGCCCAGCACGCGCTAAGGGTTTGTGATCGCATACACCATATCGCCTACGAACTGCTTGAACGACTCGTTCTCAACGAACTGCTTGTAGACCTGCGTGTCGTCCTTCAAGAGGTGCTGCATGACCTTGGCCAGCGCCTGATCGTGTGCCATGCGCGCCGTGTGGGGCGTGTTCTCCTTGGCGTTCTGATAGGCCACGTCAGCAGCAACCTTCGGCGCGATGTCGTCGCGGATGCGCTTGGCGACTCGGTCAGTGTCGGTGAACAGTGTACCGAATTGCTCGTTAAATGTCTTAAGGATGTTGCTCAGTCGATCCATCTCGGGCTCGCTCTTACGGCCTCCCGCCTCCGTTGGCACGGGCTCGATCTCCGCGTCCTCGTCTGCCAGCGCGATCTTCATCGCCGCCTTCTTCTCGACGCGGTAGCTGTCCATGTCGATGGCTTCGAGGATGCCCTTGGCGAGGTCCTCCTCCTTCGGCGCTGGCAGCTTGGGGGTAAGCAGATCGAGGAAGATCGAGAGCTTCTCCCACTCGGCGTTGCTGTACGGAATCACGGACGAGAGGAAGGCGTAGGTGCGGCAGAACACCTTGGCCTTGCCCTTGAAGTCCACCTGGCCGTCCTCGTCGAGCCTCTCCACATAGACCGCCACGCACGCATCGAGGATCGGGTCCAGCTTATCGCGGTCCGCGCCGCCGAGGAACAATTCGACCACCTGCTGCACGTGCGCCGGTGAATACACTTGCGCAGTGTCCAATGCTGCCTTTAGGTCGTGCAGCTTATTTGGGTCGGTCTCCTCAGCAAGCAGCGTGGTGCGGTAGTAGTCCTGGAAGGCGAAGGTAATCGCCTCGCTGTTATTCTGGAAGTCGAGCACGAAGCAGTCGTGCTTCTGCGGGTGCGCGCGGTTGAGCCGCGACAGGGTCTGCACCGCCTTGATGCCCGAGAGCGGTTTGTCCACGTACATCGTGTGCAGCAGCGGCTCGTCGTAGCCGGTCTGGAACTTGTCCGCGCAAATCAGAAAGCGATATGGGTCCATCTGGATATTCTCGGCAATGTCCTTACTCGAAAACCCATTAAGCGACACCTCGCTGACCCTCGCGCCGCCATAGTCGTGCTCGCCCGAGAATGCGACGATCGCCTGGTACGGGCTCTTGCGCTCCATCAGGTAAGCCTTGAAGGCGTGGAAGTACTGGATGGCCCGCTCGATGCCGCTCGTAACCACCATCGCCCGTGCCTGCCCGCCAATCTTACCGGTCGCCAGCACCAGCTCGTGGAAGTGGTCCACCATGACCTCGGCCTTGAGACGGATCGCATAGTCATGGCTCTCGACGTACTTCCGCAGCTTCTTCCGCGCCTTCCTGGTGTCGAACTCCGGGTCGTCCTCGATCTTCTTGACCAGCTTGTAGTAGCTATCCACCGGCGTGTAGCTCTTGAGAACGTCGAGAATGAAGCCTTCCTCGACCGCCTGCTTCATCGTGTAGCCGTGGAAGGGCTGGTGCCTGACATTGCCCTCGGCGTCGGGTGGCAGCGGCTCGCCGAACATCTCGAGCGTCTTGTTCTTGGGTGTGGCGGTGAAGGCGAAGTAGCTGGCGTTGGCCAACATCTTGCGCGCCGCCATACGCTTCTCCAGCGCCTCGTTCACCGTGTCCTCGGGGTCAGGTCCGGCGTCGTCATCCTCTCCGGTTCCGCCGAGCGCCTGGCTCATCGCCGCCGAGGTCTTGCCGCCCTGGCTCGAATGCGCCTCGTCGATGACGATGGCGAAGGTCTTGCCGCCCTCCGTGGCGATCTCGTCAAGAATGTGCGGGAACTTCTGCACCGTCGAGACGATGATCTTCTTCCCCTCCTCGATGAATTTGCGCAGGTCACCGGACCGCTCGGCGTGGCCAACCGTCGCGCCCACCTGCATGAACTGCTTGATGGTCGTCTGGATTTGGTCATCGAGGAGACGCCGGTCAGTCACCACGATGACCGAGTCGAAGACCTCCTTCTCGTCGCGCTTCAGGCCGATGAGTTGGTGCGCGAGCCAGGCGATGGAGTTCGACTTGCCGCTGCCGGCGGAGTGCTGGATCAGGTAGCGCTTGCCCGCGCCCTGTGCGCGCACATCAGCCAGCGCCTGCCGCACGACGCCGAGCTGGTGGTACCGAGGCCACACCTGCTTGCGCTTCTTCCTGCCAGTGCGCGGGTCTTTCTCCTCCACGATCTGTGCGTAGTTTTCGAGGATGTTGGTCAGCCCCGCCGGCGTGAGAACCTCCTTCCAGAGGTAATCCGGCTTGAGGCCATGCGGGTTGGGCGGGTTGCCCGCGCCGTCGTTGTAGCCCTTGTTAAACGGCAGGAACCACGAGCCCCTGCCGCGCAGCTCGGTGCACATCCGCACCTCGCTGTCGTCCACCGCGAAGTGCACCACGCAGCGGCCAAACTCGAACAGCCGCTCGCGTGGGTCGCGGTCGCGCTTGTACTGTTCGACGGCATCGCCAACCGTCTGCTTGGTAAGGCTGTTCTTCAGCTCGAAGGTGGCGATGGGCAGGCCGTTGATGAACAGGCACAGATCGAGCGCGCGGCGCGTCTCGTCCGTGCTGTAGGCAAGCTGGCGCGTGATCGAGAATCGGTTCTCGACGTGCAGTTTCTCGGCCTTTGCATTACCCGGCGACGGCGTGCCGTAGAAGAGGTCGAAGTGCACCGGCCCGTGGTCCACCCCCTTGCGCAGCACATCAATGACCCCGCGCTTGCCGATCTCGGCCGAGAGGCGCGCGAGGAACTTGAGGCGGTTGATGCCCTTGGAGTCGCCAGTGTCGGCCATCGCCAGCTTCTTGAACGCCTCTGGCTGGGTGGCGCGCAGGAAGGCAAAGACCTGCGGCACGTCGAGCGCGTGGGCGCGATCGTAGTCCTTGGCGCTGCCTGCGGTGTAGCCGGTGCCGCCGCAGGGCGGCGGTCGTTCGGCTACCCTGTTCGGCGTGACGGCGAGGCCATCCTCGCCGGTCATGTGCCGCATGATGAGGGTCTCGAGGCCCTTCTCGCTGGTGTCAGTGGTCATGGGCGCCTCGCTCCTTGCAAATCGCCACCACCCATCAACAGCCCATCAACAGCGTGATGAGCTCTGCAACTAACTGATTTATATGAATATATGTAAGGCCACAGTTTCCATTTTCGGGTGGAATCGGGTGGGTCATCAACACGCGGGCGGTAGCTCATGGACGCACCTCCACTGCCCACCAAGGCAGGTACTTCATCTGGCTGGGTGCCGCATCGCGGTCACGCGGCACGATCAATCCGCTGTCCAGCGCGTCACGAATCAGCCGGGACGCTGTAGCGCGGTTTGGGAAGCTGATGCCGAATCGCTCGCGGACCGAGGCGTTCGTGAGGCCCTTTTCGCTCGTGTCGGTGGTCATACGCGCCCTCTCGTCAATTACCCATCAATTACCCATCAACCAAAAAATATATTGTAACTAATTGATTTTATTCGTCGTCCATGTCCGTTGCGTCCGTCAAACGCGCCTTCTGTCAACTACCCATCAATTACCCATCAATTAAAACTCAAGCCCAGAACGGGACATACTTCATCAGCTTCCGGGATGAATCTTCATCGAACGGTTTAATCATGCTGGCCTCGACCGCCTCGCGAATGTAGCGTGACACTGTAGCCTTGTTCTTCTCCTCGACTCCAAATCGCTCCCGTAGCGAGGCATTGGTCAGATAGCCCCGCGTAACCCATTTCAAGCAGGCGTGGAGATAGCACGCCCGCACCCGGTCCGCTTTGTCCATGTCCTTGAGCGGTCGATGCGCAAATAGCACCGCTCGCGTGAACCCCTCCGGTACCTCGAAGAGAGGCGCCGGGAGCTGGAACAGTTCGATCTGGAAGACCACCTTGTCGATGCCGCTGCCACGCTCCTCGCAAATGCGGAACCGTCGCAGTAAAGAAGCCAGCTTCTCGTTGCGCGACTTTGGCGGCGTGTCCACGAAGCGCCGGGTATCTACCAGCGGTTCGCCCGGATTGGTGATCTCGATGCGGTCAGCAAAAATCTCCACCATCGGTCCGGCGCCCGTAACGAAGAAATCCTGGTGGATCAGCGCATTCGCCACCAGTTCACGCACCGCCAACTCCGGGAACATCGGCACGGTCTTGCGCAGTGCCTGCCCGATCACCTCGTTGGACGGGAGCATGCCGTTGATGAAGTCGATCAGCCCCTCGAAGCCGCTCGCATAGCCCTTGCCGTCAATCTCCGGCTCCCTGAGCGTCTCCACTCGGCTCCTTCCGCGGTACTGAATCACGCGCATGACCTTGCGCCCGAGTGAGCGGAAGTCCTGCAGCCGCTTGGCGAACAGAATGGCTCCCAGGTTAGTGATATTCCATCCGCCCGCCTCGCAGGGATGGAGCAGGCCGTCATCGGCCAGAGCCGCGAGAATGCCGTATCGATCACTTGGCAGGGGCTGTTCGAGCAGGTCGAAGTAGGCCGGATAATTCAGCAACCGCAGCACCTCGTCCGCGCCAGCGCGTTCGACGGCGATCAGATCCTCGAAGGGCGTCTGGTCAAAGATTCGCCACAGAGTTCGTTCGCGGTCAGGCGCCTCCTTCAGCGGTTTCTTAGCTGCGCCGATGCGGATCAACTCTTCCCCTTGGAAGCGCACCGGATGACGAAACGCTCGCCCTATTTCCAGCAGCACCACCGGCATGCCATCAACGCTCAGTTCATGGAAGCGAAAGTGGATCTTTGGCGTGAGCAAGCGGAGCAGCCAGGTTTCCAGCGGCTCATTGCCTTTCATGGTGGCCGCGGGAGAAAAGCTCGTGCCGACGATGTGGTGGGTCTGGTCTTCGACACCCCAAACCAGATAGGCGAAAGCCTTGCCGTTGAGTGCCGCCGCGTTGGCCAACGCCGAGAGATACTCGCCGATTTCCTGCGGGTCGGAGTTGTTGACCTTGAACTCCACCCACTCGGTTTCACGCGGCAGCTTGCACAGTTCGCGCACCAAGCCCGCGAGGTACTCGGCGTTGCGATTGGTGCTCATACAGCGGCCTCCTCGTCAGCGGCTTCGGGGTCGATGCTCAGATCGGTGTCGTCCTCGGCCATGTCGGGTGCGGCTTCCCCAGGCAGAAGCGCCGCCGCCTCGCGCACATCGAGCTTGCCGGTCACCACATCGGCGACGAGGCGTGTGCGGTATTCGCGAAGGAGTTCAATCTCGCGTTCGAGGCGGGAGATGGCGGTGATGAGCGGGCGCGTCTGTTCTGAAGTGTGACGAACAATTGCGTCTTGTTCGTCTGGCGGCGCTACAGCGATAGAAATGGACAGCAGCCGATCCTGAGTGAGCTTGGGTTGCGCCGCTCCTGATATCCACGGTGCGTAGCTCAATGTCTCAAGAAGGTGGGCAAGATAAACGATGCTGCCGCGCTTCGGCTTGAGGATATGGGCATGGTTGTTTACCCAGAACTTTCCTCTAGAGATGATCGCGAGCGGCAGATTGCGAAGAACCAAGTTGGCCCCATCTTCCGCAATGAGCAGTAGCTCATCATCGAAGAGGTAGTCGTCAACCTTGTCAATTATTCCAGATGCACCGTAGTAGTCGTAGGTCCTTGAAGTCATTGCTCCGCGCTCGACCGCATTCAGAGGCACTCGCCGCGTGTTTAAGCAACGAAACTCGTTCTTGACCCTCGACACCTCCCAATGCTGCGGAATGTCGCCGAGCCAGGGGATGCCAGAGGGTTTGAGGGGGACGGAGGGGTCGAGGCCGCGGGTGACGGCCCGGTGGATGATGGCCTGCTTCTGCTCGTTGAGCAGCGCGATCACCTTCCGCTTCGCCAGGATCGCCCGCTCCAGCCGCCCATTCGCCCAGTCCAGAAACCGCACAATCGCCGCCTGCTCGGCGGGCGGGGGGACGGCGATTCCAACGTTCAATAAGTCAGAAGGGCCAAGTGTGGATCGGACGCCAGCACCAAGTTGGTTATAAATGCCACGCGAATACAGATCGTAGAACTGATGGAAGAAGTACCGAATGTTCGTTGGGCTAGATGGCGCTAGCCTCACATATGCTGAGCTCATAATCCCGTCCTCGTGCACTAGGCCTACGCGGCTTGTGCGGAGGTTCTCGAGGTCAATGAGCTTGAAGACCAAGTCCCCCTTCGCAAAGAACTGATACGTTCGGTAATCCTTGGGAACTAGGCCCTCAGGGTCATCCGGGTTGTTGTTCACAACGCCGCGCAGTGTGAGCGACAGGATGTTCGTCTGCGCACCGCTGGAGTTGAGCTCCTTGCGAGTTCGGAACCGCCACTTCGTGCGCTCGAACGACCAATGCCCAGGCACCCGCCCAAGCCATGCCAGACCCGACTCCTTGTATTCCGCATACGGCTTGAGGTCGGCGATCACGGCTGGCCTCCCGGCTCGCCGCTATCCCAGTATTCGCGGTAGGCGTTGACGTAGTCGGCGGTGGCGGCGGGGTCGATATCCCAGTAGTGACGACAGAGCTTCTTGTACAGTTGCAGCACGGGTTCGTGGCCGCAGAAGTCGAGCAGGCGCGTAGGTCGGGTTAGCGCAGCGTAACCCGACAATGGTAGATGCCGCCATGGCACTGTCGGGTTACGCGAAAAGCCGCTAACCCGACCTACGAACCGCGCAGCCTGCTGCTGAAGATCACGCAGGCCCCGAGCGAGGCCGATGATCTCCTTGGACGTGACGTCGTAGGTATTCATCGCCGATCTTCCGGGTTGGGGAGTCGCCTGACCGCCTGCTCCCGCGCGTGCTCGATGGCCTGGTGCAGCCGGGCGCGAAGCAGCCGCAACGGCGGAAGCTCCGTGAGGTACTCGCTGACGCGGATGGATTTGGCATCGAGCTCGAGCAGCTCCACCTGTTCGGCATCGGCGGAAGCGCACAGGATGAGTCCGATCGGGGCTTCTTCGCCGGGAGCGCGTTCGTGTTTATCCAACCATCGCAGGTACAGCTCCATCTGGCCAACATGCGCAGGCTGGAAGGATTCCAGCTTCAGCTCGACGGCAATCAGGCGGCGCAGGTGACGGTGGAAGAAGAGCAGATCGAGATGAAAATCGTCCTTGCCGACGCTCATGCGCTTCTGCCGTGCGACGAAGGCGAAGCCGGAACCCAACTCCAGCAGGACGCCCTCGATCTCGCGCAGGATGGCGCTTTCGAGGTCGCGCTCGCTGTAGGCCCCCGTGAGTCCCAGCAGATCGAGAAGGTACGGATCGCGAAAGACGATGTCGGGTGTCATGTGTCCATCGCGCAGTTGCGCGAGTTCCGAGGCGATGACGGACTTCGGTTTTCTCGATAGCGCGGTGCGCTGGAACAACATGCCGCCGATCTTCAGTCGCAGCGTGCGCACGTCCCAACGCTCGATGCGGCACATTTCGGCGTAAAAATCGCGGGCGAGCGGGTCCTTAATCGGGAGCAGTTCGATGAAGTGGCTCCAGCTCAATTGTGTCGACAGCGTCGACACAATCTTCTGGTCCGTGAAGCCCTGACAGAACTGAATGGCGCGATAGAGCGAGCGGAGGGTAAAGGCCTGTCCGAACTCGACGATCAATTCTCGTGACACGGTCGCGAGAATTCGTTTTCCGTACTGCGCCCGCTCGTCCTGAAGGCTCTCGGCGAGGAGTCGGCGCCCGAGATGCCAGTACAGGAGCGTCGTGGTCGAGTTCGCCACCGTGGCAATCCGCTGGCGGGCGGACTGGATCAGTTCTCTCAGGTCCGCGAGGAGCGCCGCCTCATCAATGATGGCAGGCACCGCTGCCCCTGCGGAGTGGCCGGGGGGTTGACGCCTCCCGGACTGTAGCGCGGTGGGCTTGAGTTCTTGGGGGGAAGAGATGGCTTTCTTCTTCATCGCTGACCTTCCTTCAGCAGTCCATCCAGCAACCCCTCGGCTTCCTTCTCGATGGCCAGAATGTCGGCGCTGATCTCCTCGAGCGTGCGCAGCGGCTGCGGCTTGTAGAAGTGCCGGGTGAAGCTCACCTCGTAACCGATCTTGGTGGCGCCTTCCTTGATCCACGCGTCGGGCGTGTAGGGCAGCACCTCGCGGCGGATGAAGGCTTCGATGCCGCCATCTTCCAACAGCGGCACCTGCTCGGTGTCGCGCAGGTCTGAGTCGGGCTCGTATTCGACGACGGAGGAAGGGTGAAGTTTGAAGTGTGAAGAGTGAATTCCGTCATCTTCACCCTCCACCCTTCCCACTTCAAACTTCCCATACAGCTGATCGGCCTTGGCCTTGCCGGGCTTGTGCACCTTGGCGATGACGGGAGGAGCGGTCTCGACGCACCAGCTCACGGCTTTGAGGATCTGCTTCAGGTCAGCGGCGGCGAGCTTGATGTCGGCCTTCTTGAGTGCGGCATCCACGCGGTCGCGGAAGACGTTATGGTCCTCGAAGAGCGTGTCGCCGAGCGCCTCGCGCAGCTTCGTGGCTACTTCGACAAGGCGGCCGTCGCGCTCCCAGGTCTTGGGATCGAGCAGTTTCTTTCTCTTCTTCTCGGGCAGACCCTTCTTCGTGCTGCCGCCCTCTTCGTCGTCGCCTTCGTCCTCGTCGCTGCCCCAATCGGCAAGGCGCTTCTCCACCGCCGATGAAATCTTGGCGAACTTGCTGAAGAGATCGTCGCCAAATTCCTCGTAGAGCGATGCGCGAATCTCTTCATCCCCGGAGATGAAGCGCAGCGTCTCAATGGCCTTGAGCGAGAGCTGGCTGTGCAGGCGCAGCGGGCGCTCGACCGTGACCTTCCAGTAGCCGAACGCGGCGTTGGGGAAAATCTTCGACTCGGGCGTCTCCTTGAAGTCGAGGAAAGCGCGGCTGATGCGTTCGATGTCCTCGGGCGAGAGCTCGCAGTTTTTCTTGCCGAGGTTCTTGCGAAGCGGCTTGAACCACTGCGTCGCATCGATGAGCTGTACCTGACCCTTGCGATGCGCGGGCTTCTGGTTGGACAGCACCCAGACGTAGGTGGCGATGCCGGTGTTGTAGAAGAGATTGAGCGGCAGCGCGACGATGGCCTCGAGCCAGTCGTTCTCGATGAGCCAGCGTCGGATGTTGCTTTCGCCTTGCCCCGCGTCGCCCGTGAAGAGCGACGAGCCGTTGTGAACCTCGGCGATGCGGCTACCGAGGGCGGACGTGGCGTTCATTTTCGACGCCATGTTGGCGAGGAAGAGCATCTGCCCGTCGCTGGAGCGGGTGACGAGCGACAGTTCCTCGCCGTTGTGCATCACCTTGAAGCGCGGGTCGCGCATGCCGTCCTTGCCGCCCATTGCCTCGAGGTCCTTCTTCCAGCTCTTGCCGTAGGGCGGGTTCGACATCATGAAGTCGAACTCTTGCGCCGGAAAAGCGTCGTGCGAAAGCGTGGACCATTCCGCACCGCCGACGATGTGGTCGGCGCTCTTGCCTTCGCCCTTCAGTAGCATGTCCGCCTTGCAGACGGCGTAGGTCTCGGGATTGATCTCCTGACCGTAGAGCATGCACTCGACCTGCTGGCCGCGCTTCGTGCCGATAGCGGTGAGCGTCTCCTCGGCGACGGTGAGCATGCCGCCGGTGCCGCAGGCGCAGTCGTAGAGCAGATAGGTGCCGGACTTAATCTCGGCCTCGATGGGCAGGAATACGAGGTTCGCCATCAGGCGCACGGCGTCGCGCGGCGTCCAGTGCTCGCCAGCTTCTTCGTTGTTGTCCTCGTTGAACTTGCGGACCAGCTCCTCAAAGACCGTGCCCATCGAGTGGTTGTCGATGCCGGCCGGCGAAAGGTCGATCTCCGGATCGAGGAACTTGTTTATCAGCGTGCCGAGCGCATCCGCCTTCGAGAGTGTGGAGAGCTGGTTGCGAAACTTGAAGTTCTCGATAATGTCCTGAACATTTGGCGAAAAGCTGTTCAGGTAGTCTTCGAAATCGGCGAGTAGTTGCTGCTGGCTGCCGCGCGACTTCAGATCGCGCAGAGTGAACTTCGAGGTGTTGTAGAAGGCTTGGCCAGCGGCGTCGCAGAGCGCGGCGCGCTGCTCGGTAATGTGCGCCTCATCGAGCATCTTCCTGATGTCGAGCACCTTCTGTTTAGTCGGCTCGAGCACTGCGTCCATACGCCGGATAACGCACATCGGCAGGATCACATCGGGGTACTTACCGCGCTTGAAGAGATCACGCAGCACATCGTCCGCGATGCCCCAGATGAATGAGACGATCTTGTTGTGCGTTGCCTGGTCCACTAGTCAGTTGTCTCCATTGCGTTTCTGGGGGTGCAAGCAGGCTTCCCCGCTTCTCGCAGACCCAACGCCGGCACCAGACGTTTCTCCTAGATGCCTATAACTAGACTATGCTGGTCTGTATAGCGCTAGCCACGTTTCCTCACGATATGCGGGATTGTCCTTCCGTTGCGCAGCCTTGTCAACGGAATTTCAAAACGACCTACGGCGACAAAGATTGTCCCGATGTTCAGCATAATCCTAATATGGCCGATCAAGGTTCAAAAATCCCCATCACCGCACCATCTCCCCCCACATAGGGGCGAGGGGAAGAGCGGGGACGCGCCCTAATCGCTTGCCAAGCGGCGGCTAAGCGTGGATAATCGCTACAACGCTGAGTCGCGCCCGGTGTATACACTCTACTCGGCAGAGACTGAACTCCAATGCACGGCCCGCAATCGGACCGAAGACGGTCACATGAGGCTACGCATGGAGCAGGTACGACACAAGAAGGAGAACAGTACGTGACCGTTCTGGGAATGATTATGGCGGGTGGGCGAGGCGAAAGGCTGCATCCTCTAACGCAGGACCGCGCCAAGCCGGCGGTCCCCTTCGGCGGCAAGTACCGGATCATCGACGTGGTCCTGTCCAACTTCGTCAACTCCGGCATCTATTCTATTTATGTCCTGACGCAATTTAAGGCCCAGTCGCTGGTGGAGCACCTGCAAGAGGGCTGGCAAGTGACCAGCGTATCCCGGAATCATTTTGTCGTTCCGGTCCCCGCCCAGATGCGAACCGGGGATGATTGGTACCGTGGAACGGCAGACGCTGTCTTTCAGAACCTTCACCTGATCAAGCGGGTTCACCCAAGCGTGGTTGCGGTCTTCGGGGCCGACCATGTCTATAAAATGAATATCCGCCAAATGATAGGGGATCACCTGCGGAAGGAGGCAGAGGTCACGGTGGCGGCCCTTCCGGTAGGTATTGAGGAGGCGTCGTATTACGGCGTGATGGAGGCGGACCACAACTGGCGGCTACTCGGCTTCGAGGAAAAACCCGCGCAGCCAAAACCGATCCCTGGGGAATCCGAGCACGCGCTCGTCTCGATGGGTAATTACCTGTTCGATACGAACCTGCTGCTTCGGGCAGTGGAAGAGGACGCGCAGGATCCCAGCAGTACCCACGACTTTGGCAGAGACGTCCTTCCTCGCCTGGTAGCGGAAGGCAGGAAGGTGTATGCGTACGACTTCCGGACTAACCGTATCCCTACCCTCTCGCTAGGGGAGGAGCCAAGCTACTGGCGCGATGTCGGAACTATCGAGGCGTATTACGAGGCGAACATGGACCTACGGGCCGTAAATCCGACCTTTAATCTGTACAACCGGAGCTGGCCGATTCGCACCGTCAGTTACAGCGACCCGCCCGCTAAATTCGTCTTCGATGAAGACGGACGGCGCGGGATGGCACTGAACTCTATCGTCGCCGAAGGGACCATTATCAGCGGAAGCCTGGTCAGGAATTCAGTAATCGGCCGTAACGTCCGCATTCACAGCCATTGCCAGATTGAGGACGCGGTGATCATGAATCGGGTAGAAATCGGAAGGGGCTGTCGGATCCGGCGGGCCATCATCGATAAGAATGTGTTCATCCGACCGGGAACCGAGATTGGTTATCACACAGACGCGGATCGTAAACGCTACCACGTCTCTGACTCGGGCATTGTCGTCATCGCCAGGGAAGAACCCGATCAGACCTGGTCTATGACCCCGCCTGATTAGGGCGCATCCCCACGCTCGTATCGCTTACGCCATCTGCTGCCTCGGCCAGAGAAGGAGACATTGCTGTCGCCAAGTCGTCCGACGATACGGTGCGCAGTCATGCTATCGAGCCTCGGACTCGTTACCTTTGTTCTGCCCGGAACGATCGGCGCGGGCCAGCTCTGCTATCCATCCTTTGACACGTTTCGCATCATCTGAGTCCGGCGGTACAAGCGCAAGAAACTGCTGAAATGCTTTTGTCGCTTCTTTCGTGTCGCCCTTCTCCTTCAGGGCCTGTCCCTTATCGAACAAGGCGTGAGCATACTGGGGGTTCAGGTCCAGCGCCTGGTTGTAGAGCTTGATGGCCTCATCCGGCTGTTTGCTCTGCATCAAGAGAATGCCCAGGTGGGTGAGCGCCTCAACCTGGCGAGGATCGCTGATCAGGATCTGATGGTATTTCTCCCAAGCCGTTTGGAGATCACCGGCATCAAGTGCGGTATGTGCCGCCTTTAAGGCTGCATCGATCTCAGATGGCGAGAGACGTGGTGCGGGAGCATCGGATGTTGGTGTGGCGGGCGCTTGTGGCGGTCGGACAAGCGGAACGAAGGCTGATGCCAGGTACCCCATGAGAAAGCCCACTGCCAACGTGCTCCCCAACATGATGGTCAGGCGTATCTTACCGGACGATTGCTGCGCTTGCATTATCTTCTCCAGTTTCCCTTTGTGTGATACAGCATGGTTCGTGATACCCGCATATTGACTTTCACACCTACCGGTTTAACAGGCGTATAGCCTGCTCGGCTGTTTGCTTCGCCTTCGCCAGGATCGCCTTCGCCAGATCTGGATTATGTATTCCTCCAGCCTTGACGATCAGATCTAGGTCCTTACGTATCGCCTGCAGCAACCGTCGCGCCTCCGGCGTCTGTGGATCGTGAGGCGCATGGCGCAGAACAGACTCCCCTTTCTTTAGGAGGCGCTTCACCTCTCCTGCAGCGTCATCGATCTCCTTTCGCCACTGTCCCAACGCCTTGAGAGACGTTGCATCGTGGCATTCCATGCACCGCGCCGCCACCGCCTGCCTGGAATGCTTGGTCTGAACGTTATGGCATCCCACACAGTCCGTCATCTGTGCGTGACTGCTCGGAGACGGCTCGACAGCCTCGCTCTCAATGGTACCAGAAAAGAAGGCTTGCTGAAGCTTGTGACATACGACACACCGCTCGTTCTCATTCCCCGCACGATGATGACAGTTCAGACAAGTAGCCTTTGTGGCGGTGACCGCCTTATGCCGCTCTGCTGAGTGACAGACCGTACACGTAACGCCAAAGTCCGTCACGTGGCGAACATGCGGGATCATCTCAGTCCCGAATCGTACCTCCTCCGGCACCTTGACCCCCAACTGATTATGACACAGCACTGCACAATAGCCTCCTCGAACGAGGGCCTCGTCTTCGACCCTCAAGGGCGCCTGTCCAATGACGGTCATCGACTGGTCCAGGTAGCCGTCCGCAACCTTCAGCAGATCGGCAGCAAAGAAGACGTTGTGTACGCCCTTCCCATTCGTGACGAATTCCACGTTGTACCGTGCATCAGATACCAACGTCCAGGCCTTCGCGAACTGCGGGTGAGCCTGAAAGGTCGTGCGCAATGTCTGCTCGACCGACAGGCGCTTCGTATTGACTGCCGTCAGCATGGCAGCGATGGTCTTCGTCCATCCCGCCAGCATTCCCTTGTACCGCTTGCCGTGACAGCCTAGACACGCACGTTCGGATGGTCTGAATGTCTGCCCGCCGAACGTCGCCAGAGTCTTATCCTTCCCAGGCTGTATATGACAGGCGACGCACTCTACCCTAACCTGAAACATGTGACCGGGGATCATCGGTGTTCCCTTCCCGCCCATCCCGACATACATCTCGAGGACCCCATGGTGGGTGGCCTGATGGCAGGCTTTACAATCGAGCTCTCGTTCCCGAACCGCGGGGTGCGACCCGGGTATTACGACCGCCGGCGGCTGCATGGGATGCTTCGGCTGAAAGACCTGGGCACTGCTTTCGGCAGCCTCGGCGCTCGAAGGTTCGAATAACCGGTATAATAACCCGCTAACGGACCGGCCAATGGGCGGCGGCAGTGTATGCTTGATCTCGCTATGGCAACGGGTACACTCGATGTGATACCCGGTCACGTGGAACTCGTGCATGAATGGGGTATCACCGTACTTTTGAAGCTTCTCCGGCTGATTGTGGCAGGTCAGACAACGTTCTCTTGGAGCCTGGCCACTGCCCTCGACCACGTTGAGGTGACATTTCTCGCATCCGACATTTCGCTGCACCATCGACTCGTGGTTAAAGGCGATGGTCCCTAGCTTCATGTCCTCCTTGGGCGCCGTATGGCAGACGGTGCAGCCGCCGAGGGGGTGAAATTCCCGAGAGGTTTTCATCCCCTTGAAGTGGCAGAGGTAGCAGGTCGTCGTAGTCACCTCGATATGCGTTCCTACCACGATCTGAGAATGGCAACTTGTACATCGAAGCTGTCGCCCTCGCCGTTCTTCTTTCAGGTGCGGACCGTGGTCAAAGATGATGCCTCGTTTAAAGGTCACCTTGCCTTCCAGCAGCCGACTTGTATGGCAACCCGATCGAAGGCAACTCGCATCCTCAACCTGGGCGAACGGTTTTGAGCTGTAGGTCTGCGTCGCCCACTTCGCCACCTGCGACAACGCCTGGTATTTTACCCATATGGTGCCACGAAGTTCAGGAGGATAATGACAATCTATGCACGTCACATTACTGTGCTTCGAGGCCCTCCAGGCGTCCACATACGGTTTCATAATATGACAGGAATTACATAAGGCCGGGCTCGAGCTAAGGCGGTAGAGCCCGCCCAGCGCGAGGCCTCCAACGACGACGCAGGCAGCGACAGCCAGGAGGAAGAAACGCATACGCCGGTGTCGCACGGACGGCTGTTCAGCCATCGGATCCTTTCACGTTAGCTCTCACCCGCGGTGTCGGTGGTTCGTCGACAGGTAATGGGCTCGTCACGGTTTCTGCCTCAAGCACCTCATCCAGTTCAGCAGCGTGATCCTTGGCCATCTGCTCCCCCGTCATCGTCCCAGTCAGCCAGACCAGACTCATCGGATAGACATCAGGCCGGAAGATGACAGCGTAAAAGTGCCAGACCAGGATCGCAAGCGTGGCGAGCCAGGCCTCGTAATAATGAACGGTACTCGCCAGATCAATTATCACGAGAGGCCAGCGCTGCAGTACAGCTGTCTGGAACCACATGATCAATCCGGTGCCGGCCATGACGGCAGTTCCCCATACGACCGCCCAGTACTCTAACTTTTCTACGTACGAAAAGCGATGGAAAGGCGGCCGGCATGATCGTCGACCCAGGTAAAAGGCCACCATGTCCCATGCCTGGATCATGTCGCGCCGGCAGGGTCGCATCAATCGGAGCTGAGTCCGGCCACGTCGTGTACCGCAGAGATAGGCCAGATGGTACATGGCTGCAAGCGTCAGGAGTACACCGGCGATCCGGTGCAGCCCGGCTCTGACGGCATATCCTCCTTCAATCCAGACCAGTGGCCGCGCCCACCACGTATCAGGAAACTTCAACGCAAAACCGGTTAACGCCAGGACGGTGAATGTGACCATCAGCGCAACGTGCTGAATGCGCTCATTCAGTGTCAGGCGCTCAAAAACACGCTGCGCGATCTCAGGAGGCACAGGAGATGCGCCTTCCAGCCGCTTCTCTATCCGCCAACGCCCTCGTAGATGCGCCAGGAAGTCAAGCCCGTTGTGCAGGCTCATCCCACCGATCACCACAAGAATGATCACAAGGTAGATCCGTCGGACCAGGGTAACCCAGGGGTGCTCACCAAATCCAGGAGCGACATGGATCCTGGCGCTGGCTAATTGCGTGCCGGCACCCTGATGGCACTGCCCGCAGGTTTGTGAGAGGTGCTTTGGGTTGACAGTAGAGCGGGGGTCGGACGACGGCTGGATGTTATGAGTGCCGTGGCAGCTTGCACAGTTGGCCACCACGGGCGACCCACCTCTCACTGCCAAGCCGTGGAAACTTTCAAAGAATGTCCCGGCCCGCCGCGATGCAAGACCGAACTCCTCGATCACCGGCGTCGCCTCGTGGCAGGCAGCACAGGTCTTGGAGACGGTCAGCGGGGCCACTCGCGATCCTACGGCACGAGTAGCGGTGATGGTATGCTCCCCATGGCAATCGGTACACGTCGGCGCCGCAAAGATCCCTCGCGTGACCGCCTCGCCGTGCACACTGGCCTGAAACTGGCTGGCTTCATCCTTGTGGCATGACTGACAGGTTGCGGCAACGTGCTGCTTGAAGATCGTTGATTGAGGATCGGCGGCTCGACGGATCTCATGTGCACCATGACAGTCGCTACAGGTTGCCGCCGCGAGATTATCTTTCTTCAGGATGGCCTGGCCGTGGATACTCTCTGTAAAGAGCGTGACCGCCCGCGGCCTGGCAATCCGTTCTTTGGCAATGACTGTCGGATCAGCGTGACAGTGCGCACAGGTCTCGTGAATCTTCGAACGATGGGTAGGCGAGACAGGATCGCGATGGGATCTGACGGTATGCGCTGAATGGCACGTCGTACAGGTAGGCAGGTTGCGGGCGTTCTCTTCACGACCCCCGGCATGAATGCTGGCCGCCATATGCTGTACCTGCCGGCTATGGCACGTGGTACAAAGGGTGTTCCCGTGAGTAGCCGTCTTCTGGATTCGATGACTGCCATGACAGGCGACACAACTACCGCTGGGGCCACTGCCCCCCAGCTTGGCATGAGCGCTCTGCGGAACCTTTTCATGAGACGTAGGATGGCAGGTACCGCAGCGGACCTGCTGGGGTGTATCGATGTGAGGCGCGGCTGAGACGCCGGTATGACACTGGGCGCAGGCGAGCCCGTTATGCGCGGATTGTGCGTGGTCGTCCACTACGTTGTGGCAGGTCAGGCATTCCTGAGAACTGGGGCGGGGATCCGAGGTGGCCGCAAAGACATTCGGAACGATGGCGAGGAGACACCAGATAAGAAGAAAACCTCCAGCAGCCTGCACGCAGTATATACGCTTCGTTATCCTGCGTGCGATGGTATCGCTACCCACGTGTCCAGGCAGGATGCGCGATATCAGCGACCGTGAAGAGGCGAATCATCATGTCGGCTACCCGTTCCAACCCATTCGCTGCATCTTGGTGCTGTGCAGGTGCGGAACTATGATGATGGCTTATGGCACTTCAGGCAGTTATCTATCTCTTTTGTGGAGAACGAGACCTTGCCGGTATGACAGGTACCGCACGACTTTCCCTCATTATAGGCCTTCATATTCATGTCCGGAGAGGTTCCAGCCTTATTCTTGAAGGGTTTACCCTTTCCGTGGCAATTTAAGCACTTCTGACCCTTTTCCACATGTTTGTCGTGATCGAACGTCACCTTCCCAGGGCTTTTGCTTCCGTCTTCCTGCGTCTTCTGCTCGAAGACAAGGGGGGGTGGAATCTTGAGCTTCGGCTGAGCGAGACCGCGAGACGGTGCGAAACTTATAAGCATGAGACACGCAACAGCAAGCGTCGCGCTCCTGCCGATCATTATCCTCATACTTCCTCCTTAATGCGGGGAATCTTTCAGCATCCAATACGCCGCGTCACATGCTATCGCGGCATTCTGTTCATATCTTCACAAGTTCTGTCGGCTTCTTACGATTACCATAAACTATAATCGCTACAGCCGTTCATGTCAATGCCGGTATGGGGTCAGTCAGGCCCTCTCCGTCGATCAACTTCCCTGATCTTGAAGAAGAGGCCCACAAGCACCGCGCCAATAACCAGCAGGGAGGCCGCCAATCCTTTACGACGGAACTGTACCTCGGCCAGGAGGCCTTGACCACTCTCGAGACTCTTCTGCGCAACGATCAACCCTGCATCGGTAGCAACCTTGATCTGTTGCACATTGAGCGAATGAGTATCGGCTCTGACCTTGATCAAGGACTGTTTCGCGGTAATCAGCTCGAAGCGAGGAGGGCCGACCTCCATGCCCGCGTGTTCGGCCCTGGTCAGAATTGTCGATGCCTCATCAATCTGCTTCGAAAGGCCCTCAATCATGGTACGTAGCTCAGCAGCTTTCTTGAGCGGTTCGGAGTCGGCTTCATGGCACATGACACAAGGCGTATCGGCTCCACCGGCGAGCATCGCGTCTGACGGTTTTGTCACATCATGGTTACTATGGCATGTCACGCACGCCGGCATCCCCAACTCGGCAAATGCCGGCTTATGCGGACTTTTCGCAAAGAGATCGGCCGTGGCAGCATGACAATGACTACAGACATTCGCTACTGAATCAACACCAGGGGGGGTAGCTCCGTGGCTGCCGTGGCAACTACTACATGTCGGAGATGCAAGGTCAGCCCTCTTGGTCAACATCTCGTAATGGATACTCTGCTTGTACCTCTCGAACTGATCGGTCGGAATCTTGTACGTCTTCATGTAGTCGGCGTTACCATGGCATCGACTGCACGTCTCAGCGACATTCGTCGGATAGGTCCACGCCATTTGGTCCTTGACGGCGCGGATAGCATGGACATCATGGCAACTGATACAGATGGCAACCTTCTGATCTCCTTCGCGAAATCGCTTACCATGGGTGCTGGAGTAGTATTCCTTGACCTGATCTGTTCGAATGGATGGGTTGAACGTCCGCATATAGTTCGGATCACTATGGCACTTTCCGCAGGATTCAGGGATTGCGTGCCGTTTCGGTTTACCCAGGAATCCCTTTGCCGGGCTATGACTCTGTGCCTTATTATCAATGGCGGTCTGATCGCCACCGTGGCAGCCCTGACAGCCCAGTCCCCGCGCCAGATGATAATCGTCTTTAATCTTTACGGCTGGACGGTTGAGGCGCTCCTCTCGCAATCCAATGTGGCAGTCAATGCAGGCATCCGCCGCCTCTGCGGCAGAGATACGGATCAGGACGGTCGCGATCAGAAGGAGGCTGGAATATGCGATGCGCAGAGCGATCCTCACGACTTCCTCATTGAGGGACCGGTGCGAAATATCCCAGTACGGTGAATATGACAATAAATGCAATGATGCCAAACCCGATCGATCGGAAGAGCGGGCTTGGCTCTCCAACGGCTGACCTTTTATCCAGAAAAGGGACCAAGACAAGTAATATCCCTCCAAGAGTAAATCCCAGGATTCCTAACACCTCACCATCAAATGGACCGATCTTCGCCGGGATATACTTCAGACACTGAAACATAAAGACGAAGTACCATTCCGGTCTGATGCCGGCAGGCGCGGGGGCGAATGGGTCGGCCTTTTGCCCAAGCTCCCATGGGTATAGCGCGGCCAGAGCAGCCAAGAGTCCGAGGGCTAAGAACCAGCCAAAGAGATCTCGCAGGAGAAAATTTGGTGCGAATGGCATGGTCGGAACCGACTGACCCGCCCGATTTCGCTCAACCGATGGGGGAATACTCATCCCCTGCTTCTGAACCAGGAATAGATGGAGACCGAGGATAGCGGTGATACACGCCGGCAGGATGGCGATATGGATACCGTAAAAACGAGACACCGTTGCACCCGTCACCTCGTCGCCGCCCCGCAGAAGCCGCAACAATGCATGGCCTATAAGAGGAAACTGCCCCGCGATCTCAGTCCCGACCTTAGTCGCGAAATACGCAAGAACGTTCCAAGGCAGCAGGTATCCGCTGAAACCGAAGAACAGCACGATACCAAACATCGCCATGCCGGTGACCCATGTTAGTTCTCGCGGTTTGCGATAGCTCTGAGTAAGATAGACGCTGAACATATGGATCATCATCGTCAGAACCATCAGGTTGGCCGACCAGCTATGGACCGAGCGAACAAGCCAACCGAATTGAACCTCGGTCATAATGAATTGAACGCTCTCATACGCCTCTTCGACGCTGGGCCGGTAGTAGAGGGTCAGCAGGATCCCAGTCGCCACCTGGATCCCGAACAGAAAAAGCGTCATCCCACCGAAATAGTACCAGACAGTATGACGATGGACGGGGATGGCCTTCTTCTGAATGAGATGCTTGAGCGGTCCCAGATCGATGCGCTCTTCGATCCAGTCTGCGAACCGAGCTCCCGTCACCTGACTTATCCTTTCATGACAATGATCTGATCCCCTCGGACGTTCAGCTTCAGAGCTTCCAGGGGCCTCGGCGGCGGACCGCTGATATTTTTTCCATTCAGGTCGTATATGCCATTATGACAGGCACACCAGATATCCTGCCGATCCTGCCGATATTGCACCGTACAATCCAGATGGGTGCAGACCGCAGAGAAAGCCCGTAACTCACCAGACGACGTCTTCACCAAAAGACCGGGCTGACTCCTGAAACGGAAGATTTGTCCAGAATTCGCCTTCAACTCCGCAAGTTTCCATGGAAGGGTTACACTCACTGTCGTCGGCTCGGCAAGTTTTGGGGGAATCAGATATTTTATGATCGGGTACAGGATGGAGATGAAGAGCACCCAAGGGAGCTCCC
>Ga0209726_10001164_pt1 | contig 43743 bp, 35 predicted proteins | sample Subgrocontami54m_FD_187453 | JGI IMG/M metagenome (GOLD analysis project Ga0209726, IMG submission 187453) | Subsurface groundwater microbial communities from S. Glens Falls, New York, USA - GMW46 contaminated, 5.4 m (SPAdes) (version 3) | ecosystem: Environmental > Aquatic > Deep subsurface >...
GATTGCGAGGCACTTGGTTTTTATAAACCTCGTCCACGAGCAGCATCAGGATATCTTCCGCTATCGTGTCGTTAGCCCGAGCCAGGTGCATGAGATCGGCAACCACGAAAGTCTTTTGTAGGTCGTCTGGCATTTCCCCGCGCTCGAGGCCGGGGTAGTCCCAGGTATTGATAGTGCGGGTGCCTTGATCGAAGCGGAGGTAACGGCCGTGTAGTACTTCGACGAGCGGGGCGAGCGATTTTCCGTAGTCAACGGCGCGCACACGGACATTCGCTTTTGTGGCGAGCACGTCGTTAATGATCCGGCACATGAGCACGGATTTACCGGCGCGTGGCTGCGCGATTAGTAAAACCAGAGGGCTGGTAACGAGATTACGGTCGTAGAGATTGAAGCCGGTTAGATGTCCGGTGGGAGTCGAGCAGATCGTATGCGGGTCCGGGCTTCCGGACCACGCTGATTCAGTGGGAGTGAGTGGGGCTAGGGAATCGGTTGTTTCGAGTATCTCGCGTCCGGTTTGCTGGTTATTGAGTTCGCCAACAAGGCCACGATGATAAACGGCGCGCAGGGCCGCGGGTTCTTCGCGGTTGGCTTCAGCTCCGGGGATACGGCGAATCGCGGTAACGAGTTGTTCGCAGTAGCGGTCAAGGTTGCGGAGCGAGATTCGGAGATCTTCTTTATTCGTGGCGGCCTCGCTGTAGATGACGGCATAGAAGCGGGCTTTGACGAGAGCCTCGGTGTCACCGGTGATCTCTTCACGCACATGGGAAAGCTGGCCCATTGCTTTCCGGCCCTCGAAAGTGCCGTGGCGGCTGGTACCTTTATTGGCACGGCTCACCTGGCGAATGCGTTTGTCGAGGCGCTTACGTACCTTGTCCTGATCGAGATAGACGTATTCGGTGATGACGTTATGGCGAAAGTTCAGCTCAGGGTTGGTGGTAAGGACGCGCATGCAGTCGGCAAAGATGTGGGGCTGTGGTGGAACAAACATGGAAACGACGGCTGCCGGGTAATTGCCGTGCATGACAAAGTGGCCATCGCCGGCGATTGTCTCTCCTGATAGGTAGTCACGAATGTCGCGGCCCGGAACATCTGGAAGGATGGGGGCAGTGTTTGAGTTTTGACGGTGGCCCAGGTAGACGGCTTCCCACAGTTCTTGTCGCGTGAAAGGCTGGAGGCGCAGCGGGCTTTGGTGCTCAATCAGGCGGAAGGTCTTTTCCGCCTCATCTATTGCCTGCTGTTCGTCAGTAATGGTGCGGCGTGTAATACGGTCATTACTGGTTTCGCGGAGCGTATGGAGCAGAGCTCCTACGAAGCCGAGCACGCCGCGCATGGCGATCTCGCGTTTGAGCGTGGGAAAGAAGCGTCCGAGGCCTTTACGGCTTTCGTCGTTGTGGTGTTTTACGGGTACGCGGACCCAGGCTGACAAGGTGTGCTGCTTAAAGGCGCCGCCGATAGCGGCGTCTTCGTAGAAGCAGATGCCCATTGTGTGTAGCAGCCCAGCGAGTGGAGCGATGTCGTTTTCGTCGCGTGAGCGAAGGTGGCGCTGGATAGCGCGGCCGGGATCGGGATTGGCGGATAAGCGAAATTGGATGATCGTGTCAGGCGGTTTTCTGGAGGCGAGCAGTCGCGCGAGCTCGTTTATACGGCGCTCTATCAGATGGGCTTCGCCAAAGATCGTGTTGTCGAGTGCGACGTGATAGGCCTTAGTGAAGCTGCCGTCGGTATGGCGGAGCAGGGCTCCGGAGAGGTCCATGATTGAGGAATCGCGGCGGCGGCCGGCAGGGCGCGGAAGCAGTTGAATGCGGGTTTGGTCCTGCCTAATCCGGGCCTCGGTTTGGCTTGAAGGCATTTTCGCCAGGTCGCGTTTTGCGCGGCGGGCGAGCGGTATGAGTCTGAGCCCTACGGTGATGCCGATGGCTGTCAGAACGACGGCTGCGGCAATGATGGTGATGGTTGTGACATCCACGGCAATTTTCTCTCTCCACTCATAATCTACTTTTGGACAATTTAGTTTTGCTCGCCGTTACTCCTGACTACTGATTGGGGAGCAGCCACGGGCGCTCTTTATGATCGGTCGGGAGAGCGTGCCGGTGGCGTGGTGCTGTTGTTAGTGCCACAACCTGGTGTTGTAACCAGAAGGGGCGGCGGCCTATGCGTACGAAATTAAAAAAAGCAACTGAACCGACGAGGCCGATGACGCAGGTCCATATCTCAAGCGGGAAGCGCATCAGCTTCATGTTGAATAAGAAAGGAATGCTGTAGCAGAGCAGAGTAATGAAGATGACGAACTTCCAGTCAGCGTCCGTTACTCCGAAGCGCACTACGGGCAGATAGATCTGTGAACGTATTGGTCTTGCTCGCATTGGCTCTCCAACTTTCCTCTCACCCCTCCTCTTAAAAGGGTCCTCTTTAAATGTTTCGTGAGGTTTCTCAGTTGCCGAGATCGGTGTCGAGATTCACGGCATTACCTTGTGAGAACGAGTAAGCGAGGCTGGCGATTGAGCCGAAGGCAAAGCAGAAGACTCCGCCCAGCGCTTGCTTGGTCCAGTTTTTCTCGGTCATGTAGTTGACTGCTGCCCACATGAGGCCACCGATGCCGAGAAGGAAGAGCAGGTTTCTTCCCCACTTGATGATTTCCCTGACGCCATTGCCGAGCGTCTGGTCGTTGCCGCCGAAGATAGTTCCGCCTCCTGGTCCCTGGGCCATCGCGCTGACGGCCGTCAGCGAAAAGATCGCGACAATGGCAAGCAGCGGCGCGAGTGCATTAAGAATTACGCTTGCCTGAATCAGCCGGCGGCTGGTACGAGCTGCGCATGAGCTGGACAGAAGGTGTTGATCGATCTCCACCGTGTTCGCTTGTGAGCGAAGCCATTTGCGGAAGGTGTTAGGTCTCATGATTTACTCCTCTAGAAATTCAGGTTTCGGAATCAGTTTTCAGGATCAGGTTCATTTGTTTCGCGTAGTGGCTTGAGGTTTCTTCTGTCGCCTCAGGCGGCTGGTCGGTTCGGGCTTACTACAAAGGCTGTGCCAAAACTTTTTAAGCGTCAGTAAAAGATCCTGGCTCCTTCTTTCTTAGGCGTGAGGTATCGCGGCATCGCTCTTGCAGAAGTGTGGAGCCGGAGGCTCGATCCCTTTATGCAAATCAAAAGACATCTTCCCCTTAATTTAACTGTACTGGCGCTGGCTGCGGTGTTATGGCAGGCGGAGGCTAATGCTCAAACAAGTCAAGTTAAAGTAGCGCGGCCACGATCGAGAGGTGTCGGCGATCGCAGTCCAAAGCGGCGGGCAGGTGTTAGCAAACGCCGACACCTGCGGATAAGGCAGTCTTCGCAAATGAGGGAAAGAGCGCGGATGTATGAGCCTTTCATTGCTGCGGCGGCTCGTAAACATGGAGTCGATCCTCGGGTGCTGTGGACGATCGCGTATTTAGAGACGCGTTTTCGGCCTGAGCTCGTATCGCCGTCGCGGGCGCGCGGTCTGATGCAGTTCATGCCAGGTACGGCGAGGCGATTCAATTTAACGAATCCGCATGATGGGCCTGCGGCTATTGATGCGGCCGCGCGATATGTGAAGGAGTTGGTTGGTGAATTTGGCGGGCGGCTGGATCTGGTGCTCGCGAGTTACAACGCGGGTGAGGGCGCCGTTGATTGTTATCGCACCGGGCGAACAATAAGGACTTCGGCCGGCAAAGTTATCAACCCGCGCGGTATTAAGACGAGCGGTGTGCCTCCGTATGCGGAAACAATCTCATATGTGAAGCGGGGCCTGTTGGTTTTCTCACGAGTAACGTCAGCGGGTGTTTTTAACCCTGAGCTAATTGCCGCGACGAGGGCTTTGCAATCTCCTCCAATGACTATCGCGGTTAGTGACCAGCGCATTATTGATAGTGAGTTGCGAGAACTGGGAGGGTTGCCGGCTACGATGCTTTTCTCGGGAGTAAAGCAGATTGGTATTGGTCAGGTTGGTGGTCAGACTGGTGGTAACCAGGTGGCTATCGCCCGTCGCGCTGGTGAGAACGGAGGAGACAGCGCGGCATTTGAAACAGTCTTTTTTGATGTGCATTCCGGCGCGCGTTATCTGGTCAGCAAAGGTGAGATTGTAAAGCCTTTGGATGTCGTGGAAGCGAGCGGAGCTAGTGAGAATGCGGGGGAGGGTGAGGTAGTTCGCCATGTTGTTGCGAAGTCTTTCTATCTTGGTGCGGGCGGGGAATAGTAACTTGTGGGAGTACTTAAACTTTTCCCTTTCCAGAAAGAGGCGTGTGTCTCCTTGTGGGAAGTGGCACGGCGGGCGCGTGAAAAAAAGGCGGCGGGCGGCGCGGGCGAGCGCTGCCTCGTCATCGGTCCGACAGGTTCAGGGAAGACAATTACGTTTCTCGCGTTCGTTCGAGCAACGTCACTTCGGTGGAAGTGGCGAGCGCTGGTTATCGTGCCTTCGAAGGAGTTAGTAAAGCAGACTAAAGAACGGTCAAAAGAGCATACGCCAGAGATAAGAGTCGGAATGATAGCTGGCGGAAAATGTGAGATTGCGGGCGTTGACATGGTTATTTCAACGTCCGCATCTTTGCATAAGAAGCGGCTTGCGAAAATAGACCCTAATGAGTTTGACCTGGTGATTGTTGATGAGGCCCATCACGCGTCGGCGGAGTCTTATAAGGCGATACTTGATCATTTCTCGCCGGCTACATTGATGATAGGAATGACCGCGACTTATGTAAGAGGTGACGGGATTAGCGTAGCATCAGCGGAGTATTTTTCGTCCGTAGTTGTTTATCACACGATTGGTCAACTCACTACTGCTGGGTATCTGGTTCCGGCTCGTGGTTATTACAAACGTACAGGCTTGACGCTTGAGAATGTGCCGATTAGGCGGGGCAACTATGACGAGAGAAAGTTGGCCCATGCCGTGAACATTCCGGAGCGTAACAAGATGGCTGTTGAGGCTTGGCGCGAATGGGCGCCGGGGCGTTCGACGGTTGTATTTTGCGTGAACATCGATCATGCGAAAGACATGGCCGCTGTTTTTCGCGAGCAGGGGATATCTGCGGCGGCAGTCTGGGGTGATATGGATGAGGGTGAATATAAGCGAATCATGGAGGATTACGAGGCTCGGCGTGTGTTGGCGCTGGTTAATTGTCGCCTCCTTTGTGAGGGCTGGGATGCGGCGTGGACTTCCGGAGTCTTGATGGCCAGGCCGGCAACTGAATCGGCGGGAGCGGTGCTTGGGCCGCAAATGATTGGCCGTGGTCTTAGATTGCACGCGGACTCTGGGAAAAAGGATGCGGTGATTATTGAGCTGATGGATGAAAAGATTTTGTCTGCGGCGGGGCGCAGTGGTCAGACAGAGCTTCCGAGTTTATTAGGTTCTGGTTACGGAATTTCCAGAGGTGAAATAGAAGATGGCGCTGGGTTTTTACACGACAAGGCGAGACGGAACCGCGTTGAAAAGGGTTGGCGGGAGCGACTGAATCTGTATGAGGGCTTGCGATCGGTGGAGGCGGTTACAAGGACCTTTGACATTATTGAAAGAGTGTCGCGGGTTTCGCAGTACGCCTGGATTCCATTGGGGATGAATAGTTACTACATGGGATTAGCAGACGGCGATTTTATCGAGGTGGTGGCGGAAACAAACAGTTATTGTGAGGTGCGAGCGGTTGAAGATCGCGAGTTGAAGTTTATTGGTTCGGGACCTTCTTGGAAAGAAGCCATTGCGGTTGCGGACGGCTGGCTGCGTCGCCATGGCGTCAACGATTGTTTCTCACGGCGAGATCAAGGTTGGCGTGAGAAGGAAGCGAAAGAGGCACAGGTTTATTTGGCGCATAAGTTGACAGGATTGCCTAAGGGTTTTTTAAGCTCACTGAAGCGAGGACAGGTAAGTGATTTAATAACGTCTGCTCGTGCTCTTTTGTTGCCAGTTGAATCTATCAAGCTTGTCCAATCACAGAAACCTGCTTTCGGTGCCGATCCGGGTAAGGCGGGGATAGCTGCGTCTGATGTCGGTATGCAGAACGATGGAGAGTGGCACAAGTGGCAGTTTCAACTGAATCTCTAAGACAAATTAAAACAAATACAAAGTCGGTGGTAGCTGTCGGAGAGGCGAGACAGCGAGTGTGCGCGTTTGCTGACAGCATGAAGGCGGAAGTGTCTGCGACGGCGGCTTTTTTTTCGTCTGAGGTCTTTGTGATGCGATTGTCGTGCGGGTTTCTGAGTCCTTGAGAGTTTCAGTCTATTTGGTTTTTGTGGCACGGCTTTTGTAAATGCAGTGGCGGGCCAAGACCGCTTGGCTTTCCTGCCATTGAAGATCTTGTGGGAAATAGCCGCGGAAGAGAGAAGCCAATTATGAGTAGAAATAACGATGGGCGAGCAGCAGTCGTCACTGGGGATGAGATCCCTGGAGAGTTAAGCGAGCTATTGGCCGACTTGGAGTCGGACCGAGGCGTTCAACTGAGTCTTGATGTGCCGGAGATCCGGCAGCCCCGGTATGCACAGCAATCAGAAACTCAGTCGGAGGCGAGAGAACGTGGGTCGGGTCCGGTGATTCCGGAAGTAAGAGCGCGTGGGGGAAAAGAATTGTCTTCAGGCCCTGCGGTTGTTTATCGAGATTCGTCTGATGTGCAAACGATACTGAATTTAACGTGGTCGATGATGATCATGGCGCTGCTTCTGGTGGTGAGTGGTGTCGGCAATATTTATCAGTACCTCCGCCGGCCGGACAGGATCGTTGTGGACGGCGGGACCGGTCGGGTGCTTTCCATCAACAACCGCAATTATGGCCGTGAAGAAGGGGTTGAGTTCGGCCCCGACAGACTGACGCAGCAGGATAAAGTCTACATCACCAAAGAATTCGTGAAGGCGGTATATCAGGTCGATCCAGCAACCAGGCCTCGGGACATTGAGCGAGCTTTGACAATGATGGTGCCGGACTCTGCGGTGAAGTTCTCCAAGTGGATGCGGGAAAAGGGTGTGTTAGATCAACAGAAAGCGGAGAGTTGGCAAACGATCTGGAATCCGATGGACGTCTCGGTTGATAAGAATGACGGCTACACGGTGAATGTCATTGGCAAGCAGGATATTACCAAGATGGTCAATGGTGTCACGGTGACAGAGGCAAGGCAGTTGCGGTTAACGATCAAGCTTGTGGCTGACAATAAGGGCCGAGCGGATCGTAACCTGCGGTCAGGGTTTTTGGTTTCCTCACTGGACTATCAGGAGTTGAATGATCCTGTAAGCAAGGGTGTTGGGCAGGAGAATGGGGCAGTGATCTCACCTGCGTCGAAATCGACGCAGGCTACACCGGTGACCGCTCTGCAGAGTCAAGAAAAGTAATCTAGATCGAGTGAGAAATGGAGTCTTTCATGTTTAAGCACGGGAATCGTAGACGCTCTCAGGTTATGGGAGTGGTTTTGTTTTTAATGATGTTCTCTGCCTTCGTAGTGGCGCAGCAACGAGGGCAAAGTAAGCAGCCTGAAAAGTCTGCTCAGGGGCATAGGCATGTTGCGCGAGTGGTGCCGCCGGCGGCGAAGCCGTCTCCTTCACCCACGCCGATGGTGCCTGTTGCCTTAGTGAATCCGTCGCAGCCTGAGTACATGTCGGGTGAGGCCAATGTCACTGTACGGGGAAATCAGAATCCAATTATACGGCTGGGTTTGGCGCAGAACGGAGTGAACGTCATTGAGTTTCCTGCGGCTGATTCCTTTTTCATGATTCATCCTGGTAATTCGGAGCTGGTCTCGTTTGATGAAGAGACTGCGAAGTTAAGTAAGCGGTCTCTTGTCTTGCGGCCGGGGGCTGCTTTTGTGGCGCCGCCTGCGGGATCGACGACAAGAGGTCCGTCGGCCTCGATCAGCGTGCAGATGCAGTCGGGGATTGTTGTCACTTTCTTGATCTATCCGGTGCGCGAACTTTCGCAAAATGCGCATCGGTGCGTAGTGATGTACAACCGTGATGAGGTGGTTGCTGCTCGCAAAGCCGCGGGTTTGGCGGTCAATCTTGACGGGAGAGAGCCTGCTCCGAAACACGGTAATGGATCGATGCGGTTTGGTGAGGATGGCGATGACGAAGAATTGATCGTTCCAAAAAGGTCGCGATTGATTGCCGACGTTGATAGCAGTCGCGCGGATGAGCGCGTTCGCGACGGTAAGGTTTCAAAGAAACGGCCCAAGCTATCGGAAGTTGCAAACCGCGCGTTGAAGGATGCGATTAAGAATCCGAGCAAGATGGGTGCGTTTGCGAAGTCGAACCACGGTCTTAGTTTGGCGGTGGCGCCAGTTGTTGATTTGGATGTTCAAGCTCGGATGGTTGTGATTGCTGTAAGAAATGACGCTCAGGGCGTGTTGCGAATTGTCCAGGGAAATCCGGAGGTTTATGTGCAGACCTTCGATGACAATGGCAAGACGCTTCAGTTGGAACAGGTGAAGCGTTTGTATGTGGAAAGTACTTCTCTGGAAGGAAAGCTGAACAAGGGCGAGGTTGTTTACTACGCGATCGTTTATGAGGCGCCGGTGCTTGGTGCTTTGCAGCGACTGAGAGTTTCGGTTAGTCAGACGGAAGCTGCTGACGAGCCGGCTACGGCAGCCTTGGGAACCGCCACGGGGCGAAAGTAGTTTATGGGTGAAACGTTATTTTCTGAGAAGAGGCTGAAATCATGAACAATCAAACTGCGGATCGCGAGTCTGGTAATGGTAACGGTTTTCACGGGGATCGGCGTGTGGTTCTCGAAGAGCTTGATGACGAGATCGCGGGTGATGGAGAACGTGAGTTTGTTGGCGACGATGAACGACGTGCTGTCTTGATCGATGAAGGCGACATGGTTGCGGGGGTAGAGGAAGAGCGAGGAGAAAAACAGGGAAAGGGCCGTGGCCGTAGAGCTGTTGTTGGTCTTGGTGTGTTGATTGTCATCGTTGCCTGTGCCGCGATCGCCGGCTGGTTTGTGATCGGTAAGGGAGCCACACGAAAGGCGAAGGTGCCGGTTAATGGAAGTAATGCGTCAACGAATTCAGGCGCTGAATCTGAAGAAGCAATGACGCGACAGGCTATTGAGCAAGCTCGTGTGAGTGGTCCAGGTATTACGTTGAGCGATGGGTCGGTGGTTAGGCCGGGCACGTTGCCGCCAACGACGGGAATGGGGCCTGGTTCGAATGCGCCCGTGACGCAGGTGCCGCCAGTTATCAACGGAGATTTGTCCAGCACGGTCAATTCGGCCCAGCCAAATACGAATACTGAAAATTCGAGAAATAGTGAGGCAAAGCCAACTGTTGCGCGGACGGTCGCGGCCGTTGTGGGGCGGAACAATGAGCGCTCGGTGAGGATTGGTGAAGATGCAAAGCCGGCGACAGATCGGCGTGGTGGCGCTGGCCGACGTGAGGGAAGTGCGGACGAAGTACGCAAAGATCCGAGCGGCATCGCATTGCCTTCGTTCGGGAGCATGTTGCCCGTGAAGAGTCTTGGGGTGCTTTATACCTTGCGGTCTGGTGGATTGGTGCGGCTTGAACTCACGCGCGATGTGAAGGGGAAGGGCTGGTCCATGCCTCGAGGGACTGTTTTAGTCGGCGCGTCGCGAGGGGCGGAGTACGACCGGGCATTTGTTTCATTAGTCGGGTTTATTGATTCGGAGTCTGGGCGCTTTGTAAAAATCACCGGCGATCTGCTTGGCTCTGATGGGGGCGTAGGAATCCGTGGCAAGAAGAGGAAGATGTCGAGTGGCTGGTCGCGCGCGCTCTCCCGTCTGGGCGAGGCGGGTTTGAACATCGCGGGAACGTTAGCAGGCTCGGTGGGTCGAAGGCCGATCGTGATTAGTGATGCTTTCGGTAGTTATGGCGGACGGGTGACAAAAGAATTGGACGGGGCGCTGATTGGCCGAGATGGTAACAGCTTTGTGGAGGTAGCGGCTGGTAGTTCAGGCTACATCATGATCACGGAATTGCCGGAGTCGATTCAGGGTGTAGACGCCTTGGCGCAATTGTCGGGGCGTGATGTTGAGGAACGCTCTGACGCGGACCAGCCACGTAGAACAACGGGTATCTCTGAGCGTGAGCTGGCGGAACTGATTCAGTCAGGAGATCCGGAACGGATTAAAGCGGCGTTCTCACGCATGACTCCTGAAATGCGACGAGTGGCGGAGGCGGTAGTGAGCGGGGATTTGGCGGGGCGATAAAGGGCTACTCATGAATCCATTGAATCCAGATAAGCCAAGCATTAACCCGCGTACTGTTGTTACGGACGGCGGGTCTGTAGCTCTGGCGCGAATGTTGGCGGGAACCGGGTACATGGTCCAGGAGAGGGTGCTCGGGGATTTGACGCAGGCAATTAAGAGTGGCGCTCCACATTTGATTGAGGGAGAGCGGGGCTCAGGGAAAACGGCTTTGGCCGAAGCGCTGGCGATCGCTTGTAACCTTCCGGTTTTTTATTTACAGGGAATGGAAGGTTTGGAACTCGAGGATGTGCTTTATAGCTGGGACAGGGAAGGTCAGTCTCAGTGGGTGCGCCAGGCAATTGCTTCGGGGATGGATTTGAAGGAAGCACGTGATAAGCAATGGGGCGCGGACTATCTGATGTTTGGCGAAGCTTTGGGAGCGTTTGAGTTTGCCGCGCGTACTGGGGTTGTGCCGATCCTCATCGTGGATGAGATCGATAAACTCCAGGATACGACCGAGGACATGTTGTTGCAGTTATTCGGTCGTGGTTATGCGCACGTGCCGCGTTACGGGGATGTCGGTGAGAGAGATCCATCGCGATGGCCGGTAGTCGTTTTATTGTCAAATGACATTAGACATGATCTGTCGGCGCCGATGCGCTCTCGTTGCGTTTATACGTGGATAGATATGCCGAGCGCACGTGAAGAGGTGGCCATATTGTGCGCTCGTGTGCCGGATGCGTCGCGCGAGGCGGTGGCTTGGGTGGCGAAGCTGCTTGACTGTATTCGTGCGATACCTGGAGTTCAGGACAAACCTGCGCTACGCGAAGGCATTTGTTTGTTGAGTGCATTCATGCGTGATGGGGTGCGAGAAGTGGAGGAGGCTACCTTGACATCGTACTTGTGTTTGATTGCGAAGCGGCGGGGTGATCGTTCTTATCTACAGCAGTCGATGGCGCGAATCGAACTTGCAGTTAATGAGCGACACGATGAAGTCGACGTGTGGGTGGAACAGGAGTTTGGTTTGCGCGAGCGTGGGCATCTGGCAGCCGTGGCCTGAGGTGTTTTGAATGGCTAGGGGTAAATCACAAAAATCGCTTGGACGAACATTTCTATCGTCACCGTTGGCAGTGGTGTTGTCGGTGGCGATGGTGGTCGTGTTTGTAATGTCATTTGCTGGATACGTTCGTCGCGGTGGCTTCTGGTCGCCCGAAGTAGAAGCTCGGGTATTCAATGAGCGTGATCGCAGTCGTAATCGGCAAGATAGCGGGACGAATGGCAAACAGCGGATGTTTGCATTTCAGGGTGAGGTCTATGACGAGGCGGAGCAGGTGAGAGAGACCGCAGCTCTTGCTATGGGTACGACGTTATTGGCGGCCCAACGGTCTCTTGAGCGGAAGCCTTTTGCAACTGTTGAAAACTTGCTTGCTGGTGTAGTTGAGGCAGGGTTGTTACCGCCTGGATTGAGCCAGGATAGTGGTAGTACTTCCGTGAGTTCTGAGCATGCGGTCTATTACATCCGGTACAGGGCGGAGCCTCTTGGGGTTGAAGTGCTGTCGCTTGGTAAGGGAAAGGGTGATGGCGTTGCCATAGTGGTCCGTTTACCGGATGACGAGTTTTCGGAAAACGCATTGACTTACTACGTGGTTTCTAAAGCAGGAGTGCAGATGCCTGCGGCGTTTACGCCGGCGGCGCAGTTGATTGGAGCTGGTTGGCGGCCTGAGAGTTTCAAGGCGGCGGAGGTTTCAGCGGCTGAGCGAGACAAGCAGCGTGAATGGCTGGCTGCGCGCGCGGCGGCGGTTGCTCGATAGGGTGTTTGGAGTAGCACGAGGCGGGTGAGGAGATTTCATGTCGTTCGTTAAAAGAATAGAAGAGTTCGATGCTACGCGGGGTATTCCGCGGCCGGCAGACATGCAAAGCATGCCTGCTTACCAGGCGTTCCTGCGGGTAATGTCGGCTGCCGTCATGATGTTGTTATTGACGGGGTGTGGTGGACTGTCGGCGTATTTGCTTTGGCTCTCTGCCGGCTATCTGGAAGTTTCAACTCAAACAAAACTTTATTTTCTCATTGCGATGCTTGCGTGTGTGCTTGTTGCTTGCATGGAGGCTTTGCAGGAGGTTCTGCCGTATTACAGGATTCAGCAGAGGTTGACTTTTGGGACCGGACGTTGGGCGGACGAGGTGTATTTGAAGACCGCCGGGTTTGCTTTGAAACTCGGAGATATGGTTGGCGGTCTCCCTCGTGGGTCGCTGCGGATTGGCGAAATGAAGAGAGGCTATAGCTTGGTTTTGAATGAAACTGAGTGGTTGCGGCATATTGCCATTTTTGGTCCTCCAGGATCGGGAAAATCGAAAACGTTCTTGATGAATATGCTTCGGGATATGGCTCGGGGGGGATCGGCGATTGTGCTTGATCCGAAGGGGGAGCTTTTTGAGCAGACGGCTGGAGCGTTTCGTCAGGTATATCGGCTTGATTTGGTTAATCCGTCGCGATCGGATAGGTGGAATTTTCTGCCCAAGTGTAAGGGCCGTGCGGAATTTGCCGGGCAGATGGCTGGTACGATGATCGGTTTGGAGGGGACAAAGTACAACATGGCGGATCCCTTCTGGCAGGAATCAGAGCTGTTACTTTTGAAAGCTGTGCTGCTGCATTTGCCGGATATCGTTGAAGAGCCGACGCCACCGATGATTTTTGAGTATCTGGCTCTGCGAGCTTTGAAGGACATTGAAAGCGAAATGCTGAATTCGGAAAACGAGAAAGTGAGACTTGCGTGGGGGGCCTTTCAAAAGGCGCCGCCGCAAACTCAGGGAAGTGTTATTACCGGTTTGATGAATAAGCTGGGAACGTTCCAGGAGGAGCACGCTCAAAAGGTTTGTGCTCCTATATCTGACGCGGATCGTGCGGCGGGTGTTCGGCAAATCGAATTTAGCAGATTGCGCGAGTATGGGACGGTAATCTACATAGTTGTGGGAGAGGGTGATGCTACTCGCTATAAGAATGTCCTGGCTACGTTCATTGGGCAGGCCGTAAATGAGTTACGCTTTGATAATGACGCAGTTGATCTTGCGCCCGTGGGTTTCGTGTTGGACGAAGCGGCGAACGTTCCGTTGGTGGGCCTTAAAGAAATTGCAGGTGTGGGTCGTGGCCGCAGGATTGGTCTGATACTTGGTTATCAGAATTTGCCTCAGGTGCATGACCAGTACGGACAGGAAGGTGGTAACGCGATCCTTGGCTCGATCGGGACAATGATTTTCTTGCCCGGGCTTGATGATGTTACGACTCAGTTTGCTTCGCGTCGTATTGGCCAGACAACGGTTTGGAGTCATACGACTGTGGATGGTAAGGGAAAGAAATTGGATAACGAGCGGCAGTCGGAGACGGGCCGCGCGTTGATGGATCCAACGGAAGTTCGGCAGATGGTTAAGCATCAGCAGTGCGTGGTGGTGATAGACACCTCTCCGCCGATTAAGGCCGGCTATCCACCTTATGCTGTCTTGAGGCAACGTGCTATTGCGGCTGAGTACGGGGAGCCGAAGCTGGTGTCATTGTTGCAAGCTGAAGAGGCGTTTTTGAAGGTCATTGCTCAGAGGATGGAAGCGGAGCTCCGGAAGAAAGAACTGGAGGAGGCTGCGAAGTACCTGGAGGCCGGAGAAGGCGGCGAGCCGGCGAAGGGGACTGGACCTGTGACGGAGGGTGTGGACGGAATCCCGCCATTGTTGCCCGAAACAATTGATGGAGGATTGAACTACCAGCCTGATGGCAGCAGCGTGCCATCGGTCGCGATAGTAGGGGCTACGACTCAGGTTGGTGATGCTGGGGCTTCTATTGGCACGGCAGAGAGCAAGGAGGTTGGTGCGCGGGCGAGGACTGAGACAGATCGTACTGATACTAAAGGGCGTCGCGCGAAGGTCGTGACTCTGGCAAATCCTAATCAAGCAATCCTTTCTTTTTCGGATCAGGCTGTTGAGGAAGCATTGCTTGGTTCGGTTACAGCAGTTGTTGGCGGGCAGCGTCCCGGGGTTTCAGTTCGGACATTTCCCGTAAAGAAAACTGACCCAGGGAATACTCCTTTATCTGATGATGCAATCTTGAATAGTGGGCCTGTGGGTGAGGTCGGCGCCCATCACGATAGTTTGCGATAACACTTTTGAAGAGAAGTAGGAGAGAGGTTATTAAGTCATGTTTGAAGGCGCCAGAAAACAGAAGTTCAAGATAACGTTCGTTATTCTTGGGGTGTCGGTCATTGTTTTGGTTATTAGTTTTGCGTATGGCACCTGGGCAAGGACGCAGCGCGAAAAAGAGATGGTGCCCCGCTTGGCGGCTGATAGCATGATGAAGGCGCTGAGACAGTATCAACGCCAGACTGGCCAGTTTCCGGATGACTTTGGCGCGCTCGAAGAGCGAATTTGGAAACACTCAAAAAATCCTGATTTTGGCCCCAGCAAGCGGACACTTACAGTTGCGAATTATTACTATGTTTATGCCAAGACTGATCCTTTGACTTGCACAATATGGGCAATCCCTTCGGGGCCGAAGCGGGAAGAGGGTTCCACGCATTTTCTTGTTATCACGCCTGAAGTTATTCGGCGATGGAAAGGGCCGGCGCTCTCAAAAGGAGATATTGATAAGATCGCTTCGGCGCCCACAGGGGGTTTATTGAACATGCTTGGTATGACAGAGCAACCTGTTATTGACCAGCGTAGTGGCAGTAAATCATCTTCGTCCTTGTTTGGACAGACGAATTAAAGTTTTGTACTACGGATTGAGGAACCGAGTGTTTACGCAGAACTCTCATGGAGTGCGAACAACCGCAAAGACGTTGACCGGCCGCCGGCGCGCCAATCTATTATTGGGATATGAACCAGCAAGTCACCATCGAAGAGCACGAGATGCCGCCCGAAATGGCGGGAATCTTCGAGCAAGCTCGGCGCAATCTCTTTTGGTTCAGTGAGAACGCCGAGAGGCTTGAAGTCTACAAGCGCTATCGTGGCCGTTACGTAGCTGCTGCTGGCGGTGAACTCTTTGTCGCTGATACTCCCGAAGAGGTCAGACGCCTCGCTCAGGAAAAGCAACCCGACGAAATGCCACACGTGCGCTACATCCCGCGCGAAAAGCGATATCGCATCTATGCGTGTTAATGGAGCCTGGCTTCCCGGCGAAGATGGAGTGAACAGGCCCATTGTGCCCGGACTCGCAACTGGCTAATAGTCAGTGGCTTGAAGTTTGTTTCCTGCTGGACGCCGGGGCGGACCGTAGCGTTTTTAGCTCAGCCTGCTTCACCCACTGGAAAAAGCCGGGGCAGAGGAGATACTTCTTTCCGGTGTCGGTGGAGCGGCTGACTCGATCACAGTACACACAGCGATCGCATTCGTTAGAGACGATGGACGGTTGGTGACAGTCCGCGGAACTTTTGGCTAGTGTTCACTAAAGGCGAGAGCGCGGACATATCGATACTAGGCCGCGACGTAACTAATAACTTCAGCGTCATCTATGATTATCCTCAGCAGTCCATTGCCTTACTCGCTCCGCCGCATTCTTACGAAATCAAGAGTCCATCCTGACCGATTTCTGAATTGCTCGCCAAGTCTTCCGAGCACCCATTCTGTGAAGCACCCCTTGGCGTTTGAGATCGCGGAGTGTGCGCCAATCTTGCTGCGCAAGCAACGTTTCTATACGATCGCCGCAAAAACCGCGCTCACATTTGACCTATAAACGATTTTTCAGAATGAGGCAGACCAGCATGATGGACTCTTTGAGCGTCGGCGGAGCTTTATCTTGAGTTCACAGGGATCAGTTCTCTAACGTAAGCTGTACCACGAGACGGCGCGTGAGCTGGCTTCTGAAGCAAGGGATCGTGAACCGAAGTTTACTGATAAGGAGAAGATGAAGTTAGAGATTTATGGGAACGGCAGAACGATGCGGCAGAACGAGAGAGATACCTGGAACTGGCGCGCGACGAAAGTCAATCCCAAGAGCGCGAGGTCTCAGCATCTCGGAGCCGCTAATCGCCATAACAAGCCCATTGCCTTCTATGGTCCATCCACTCTTCGGGCGAGAAATCTTAGCTTAGAAGAATGCTACATACTCCCCAAAATCCACGTTGACCAACTTTCTGAATTGGACTATGTTGTTCCTTCCTAACTGACAGGCTTGGCTGGTCCCCCGGAGGCCGAACTTTTTTCTCGCACCGCCGAAGACCAGCCTACCGGCTCGGGTTCACGAGCCGCTCCGTAACAGCTTGTTTCTTGGAGCGTGGACTTAAGGTTCGATCGTGCAAGCGCTTCGACATCGGACCGTCGGTAAAAGAAGGTCAGACCCCATCTTCGACGCAAGGCTTCTTGATTGTGTCGCGGAGCGACTCAAAGGTGGCGGAGGCGAAAACTCCCTAAAATGTGACGAGCTTTTGATAATTTCTGCGCCATGTAGTTTGGGTGGTTAGGCAGGAAGCAGGCGCGGTCGAAGTCCCAGAACGAGTGCTGCCCTTTGGCAAAGGAATGACCATCTATATTAACAAGAACGGGCAGAGCCACGGCCCTTACAACATTGATCAGGTGAGGGCTTGGCTGTCAGCAGGCCAAATCCAGCCTACCGATTCAGCTTGGTATGAAGGAGGCACAAGTTGGGTCCCAGTTCACACAGTACCGGGCATCGGTATAGCGGCGACGCAATACGTCGCCAGTGGAAAAGGCGAAGGATGGGGATTGATGATCGGCGGCGCGATCTGTGCCGTTATTGGCGGTTTGCTCAGCGCTACCGTGATTGGAGCCATTCTCGGCATCCCGCTAATCATCATTGGGATCATCATGATCAAATCAGGTCGCTTCAAATACAATAGGCGAGTGTTCGAAAACCTAAAAGAGTCGGTTCGCGTTGGAATAGTCCAAGGAATGCAGCCGCAGGGATATGTGCCTGTTCAGCGACCCCAACTTGTGGCTGCTGTACGGATGCCGGCGTCCTACTGCTCGAACTGTGCAACAAAGCTCGATGCCGACGCCAAGTTTTGCCCATCTTGCGCCGCGCCGACTTCTTGAATTGATGTGGAGCAAGTCAAATCCCGAGTTCCTCCGGCGTCAGTGCAGGGCTTTGATTGGTCTCGTAAAACGGAGCGCCTCGCGAAGGCGCGTTTGATATGTTCCCGGAGAGAAACGCCCTCCGGCGCGCGTATGGTAGTCGTTGGCAGTCGTGAGTGAGCGTCACGATATGGAGAACATCTAACGGCGAACTTTTGTGCAAACTGCGCTTCAGCGCTTGAATCCGATGCAGACTTCTGCCCGACATGCAGGGCTCTCGTATCCTGCGCCGCAGCACTCGCCTCTGGACTCCGTTTAGTCCACTCCAATCTTGAGGCACTTGTGAGGTCTCCAGCCATCAAGGTAGCACCACCTATTTGGGCTGGAATATGGAGGTAACGATTCGGGATGTTTTGTACGAGCTGTGCAAATGAGATTCCTCTTGGTGTCGCCAAATGTCCGAACTGCGGTACTGCGGCTGAGGACCTGGCGATCGCTACGGATCGGCCTCGTGCGTCAGAGCCTCCCATCAATGCCGGCGATAGCATCAGAACGCAGAGGAAGTCTCCACGATTCGACGCGTTGACCTCGCGTTACGCTGATGCTTACAAAGCGGCACGTTTCATCGTCGGTCTGGGTAAAGTTGTAAAACTCCTCTCTATCATCATCGCTGTACTCTTTCTAATCGGAGCGGGCGGTTTCGCTCTGATCGTTGGTCTCGCGTTACTATCCCAAGCCGAAAAGAATCCAATGGCCTTTTATACTGCCGGCCCCGTGTTCTGGGCCTCTATTCTTATCGCTTTCTGGGCGGCTATCATTGGCTTCTTCGGATACTTGATGGGTGTGTTTGTCTCCGCTGCGGGGCAGATCCAGCGAGCGACTCTCGATACTGCCGTGAACTCCTCGCCTCATTTAACGAACGACGAGAAGGCTTCGATCATGTCGCTCCCTTAAGGCGCGTGCTTCTTAATTATGCAAACTCTAAATCAGTGTCCAGCCTGCGGAGCGGAGGTGCAACAAGGTTGGCGATTTTGTAAGCAGTGCGCCTACGACTTGCAAGCTGGCCCTGTTGCTCATGTCGGTTCGCAGATTTGCCGGGGCTGCGGCTCGTCTGTCGGCGCTGGTTTAAGATTCTGCGAAATGTGTGGAACGCCGGTAGAAATTGCGCAGGTTCAACTGGTGACGCCCGTCGGCTTCACACCTGCGGCCGCAGTAGCTCCAACCGACGTAATTGGACCTGACGAGGAGACTCGAGTAATGGCGCGTTCGCCCGCTGTTGCGGAAGCGCCTAGCAGTCACTTCACGATCTCAAGGCCGCTGAAATTCGGAGTCATAGCGGGAGCCGCTGCGGTTCTCCTGGCGGTGGGAGCATTTGTCGTTTACTACTCCTTGTATGGCAACAGCGCCATTGAAAAGAAACTCGACGCCGCGATTGCGCGGGGTGATCTTTTTAAGCCAGAAGGTGAAAACGCGTATGATTTGTACCATCAGTTAAAGAAGAATGGCGCTGATAGTAAGACTCTTGCTACGTTCGAAGTCAAACTCGTTCCTCAACTTACCACGCAACCTCTGAAGCTAATTTCCGATTTTGCTGTTCCTACTAACGCCGAACCAGTCGCCGCTGATTGGCAAAATGCTTTGAAACCTATGCAGTGGGCAGTCGAGATGCGCCCGAATGATAACGGTCTAAATGCGCGCGAGAAGTATATCGAAGGACGAATCGCATTCATTTCAAATCAGAAAGACCAAGCTCTGGATCTTTGGAAAAAAGCAAGCGATCTTGATCGAACATGGGCGATGCCGCCGAACGGCGTTGGCGTGATTTACAACGAGAAGAAAAGTTTCGAAACGGCTCGCAAGTATCTATTCGAGGCCATTAGGCGTGAAGCAAGTTGGGCAGTTCCCTATAACAGCATCGGAACGTCATATTTTTTCGAGAAGAAATACGACGATGCGTGGACGTACTACATGAAGGCAATTGAGCGATCGTCCAATTGGGCTCGACCACACGTGTGGCTAGGTGACGTAGCGATGCGCCGAAACGATTTTGCCACCGCTGCCGATGAGTATCAGAAGGCTCTTGATTTGGCTCAATCAGGGAATACGTCTCTCGATCTAAACGATATCAAGAAGCGGCTCGACGGAGCGAAAAAGAAGTCTCAAGCTGACAACGAAATAATCGACTAGCGTAACCGAGGATCTAGAGGAAAACTTGAGATCAAAAAAAGAAAGGACAGAGATGAGACGATATCTTCTGGCGTTTGTCTTGGTGTTTGCGACCTCAGGAATGGCCGCTGCCCAGCGAACCCGCGGACGGCAAGCACAACCTGCCAAAACCTACACCAGCATTCGACAGGTTGATTTCAATAACTTCACATACCGCTGGCCGGGCGGGGATGATTCAATTACGCTCAAGAATGGTTCTGCTGTCTGGGGTGAAAGTGATGCATCGCTCGAGGCACCGGCCTACGGCGATCTCACGGGTGACGGCGTCGAGGACGCCGCTTTCGTGATCTGGCTCAGAAATCACAATAGTGCCAGGTATGAAGACAGCGCGTGCTTCATCTACACGTTACGAGGTGGCAAACCATCAGAAGTCGCAAATCTTCCGGGCGCCATGTCGGCTAGAATCATCGGAAGAAGACTCATCATAGAGGAAAATGTGAGTGGCAATAACATGGTCGTCCCGAATAAGAGGACTTATCAATGGGAGCGCGGGCGGTTGGTGAAAGTCGCTATCGGAAGGAAATGATTTGCGAAAGCGGAGACTTATGAAAGGACACGGAAGTCGGAATATGGTTACAACACGCATGGTTCTTTTCCTTTTATTCGTGCTTTTTGCATCAGTGGGATTCTCACAGACGCACACGACGCCAAAAGGTGCTCAGGGGCCTGCGAATTACCAAGCTATCGTCGGAACTAGAGAAGCAACCTTCACTTTTCCTGTTACGCCCCATCAGCAATATGATTGGAGTGAGCGCGGAATTATCGGCATCTGGCTTGTAAAGATCAGGAATGGAAATCAACAGTATGAATGCGGGTACTCGATCGACAATCCATTGGGAGGAGCGTTAGGCAGCGCAGGTGGGACGCTCAACGAGCTTCTCACAGAGGCTGGTGTCGGGGAGGCTGGTGCCGGGCGTTTCTGGCAATGCAACAGAGTAACCGCGAGGAGTATGAGTGAGGTCAATGACGTTACAGTTCGGGGAGTTCTGAGCGACGACCAGCGTAAACTGATGATCACGTTATCTGGCACGGGGCTTAAGAGATTGTTCTCAAGCAAGCCTCAGTATTGCGTTCTTTTTGAATCGAATATCCTAAACGGTCGATCTTCCTTTACGCCAAAGCAACAAAACCCTGATCACTCGACACGAGTTGCTATCACGTATCGCCCTTAGCGAATGGATATCCGTATTGGGAGGGGACGGCGGATGGATTGATCGCTGAAGAAAGTTAACCGAAACCTGAAAGGAGGAGTGACAATATGACCAAGACACACGTACTTCTTCTCTTGTTGTTCGTGCTTGCTCCATCGGTACAGTTTTCTCAAATACCTCGCACACGAAGCACTTCTGCGAGTAACGGGGGCACGGCCAGTAACAAATTGATAATCGGTCCCATCAAAAGGGAGCATATCTCTGATGGCTGCGGCTGTACATATACATTCAAAGACGATCGCAATCGCACAGTGTATTCGGATGATTTCGACCAGAACGTGTGGATGAATATCGACGGCCGAGACGTAAAATTGAAAAAGGTTAGCGAAGTTTCCGTTCCGAAAGGAGAAGTCAGAAAGGGCCAGCGAACCACTGCCACATACATCGCGCCGGGCTTAAAGGTGAAAGTGGAGACTGTAGTCGGAAAGGACTATGGAGAAGGACATGATTACTCCGGCACAATAACAGTCACAAAGGGTCGCCTTCAGCAAACTGTAAGAATCGTAGGGTCCTGCGGTTGCTGAATCGAAAAGACGTTTCAGGGTGACGCAATGATAAAAAGACGAACGCTCTATCTTCGTTTCCTGCTTATATCGTTGTTTGTGATGTGCGGAATATCAGCCAAGGTTGTTGGTCAAAAGTCTCAGGTTAACGCAGCCGCGGCAAAAGCTTGGCCGCAGTTTTGGACCGCGTTTCGTACTGCTGTAAAGAAGCGTGACCGAGCCGCATTGAGAGGGATGATTTCGCCTGATTTCTCTACTGCATTTGACCAGCCCGAAAGTTGGTTTCATTCGCCGGATGACGTAATCAAGTGGATAGACCAGATGAAACTGTGGAGTGAGTTGGTACACTCGCTGGCGTCAGGCTCGAGGATTGACCGGGGCGACAGACCTGTACGCTGCACAAAGAACGGATCGTGGTGCTTCAAATTCGGCACAGATGGGCGGTGGCGTTTGATCGAACGGGGGGGCGAGTGAGCCGGCCTAATTCAAACGGGTTCAAGATATCTTTTCCAAAGGGATTGAAATGAATTGATTCCAAAATCAGGAGGCATCAACCTTAGGCAACTAACGAGACGTTGTGGAATTGGGCGGAGAATGAAGGCAATATTATGTGACATAACTGACCGTGAAGCGCGCAGATGGCGACTCAGTCGAAGACACATGGAATCTTCGTCCTTGATTTGGAGGTGACAAAATGTACAGAACATCATCTCGGATGCTCTTTACGACTATCGGATCGTGCCTTTTTCTTATTTTGGCGGAATTGATTTGTGTGGCTCAGCGAAGACCGCCAAGAGCTAATACTTCACCGACCGCAACGCGTCAAACGACGTATAGCAGCATTCGACAGGTTGATTTTAAGAACTTTGTGTACCGCATTGGTGGTGAACAGATCACGGTGCGAAAAGGCATTGAAATCGCACGTAGCCCCCAAGGCGAGGGCGGCTGTCACAACGAAGTCGAGCGCATCGCCTACGGTGATTTGAATGGTGATGAAAAGGAGGAGGCAGTAATTGTTCTCGCGTGCACCTTCGCTCCCGAGGGAAATGGATATAGCAACGCCGGCTACATCTACACTCTCCGCCAAGGACAACCGGTGCTCCTTGCTGAGTTCGAAGGTGGCGGTAAGGGTGACTCAATTCTTGGAACTCTCGTTACCCCGGATGGGACTCTAATTGTGGTTAAAGACGATAGTAACGATCCCAGTAAGTTTCAGGCAATCACGTACAGGTGGAATGGTGGCAAACTTATCGAAGGTGGAAGATCAGCGATAAGGGTTCCCTGACGACTAGTTCGCTGATGCTAATGCAAACCTGAACCCGGGAGGTCAATATGAATAAGACGCACATGCTTCTTGTCTTGTTGTTCGTCTTTCTTCCTACGGTGAAATTTGCGCAAGACCGGCACACAGTCTCCCAGAGATCGCCAAATACTTCTCCTTCGGGCGAGACAAGATACTTCCTCCGTCTATATAACTGTGACAGCCGCTGCGCAGCACGCCTCAACGATAACGTCATTGCAAGTTCGGGTTTCGCGCAGGATGCCGGCTGGATGGAAGTTACCTGCCTGCTTCGAGAAGGTTTGAACCGGATAAGGTTTGAGGTCTGGAAGGATAGCGTCGGAGCGATAACCTACGGTTTCCAACTCCGCAAGAACGGAACGCTGCTACTTGAAAAGGCGTGTGGCCGCGCGGGAAGCATGGGTTGCGAGAATAATCGAGTCTTTGGAATCACTTCAGGAGCTGCGAGAGAATTCACATATGACGTTCGCGTGCCGCCGGCAGAAATGGCGGTCTTGAATGCCCAAAAGGCTCGTATGAACTCCGCGGCTTCTCAAGCTTGGCCGCAGTTCTGGAGTGCGTTTCGGGATGCCATAAACAAACGCGACCGGAGGGCTTTGGCAGATTTGATGTCGAACCCATTTTCTGAAAGTGGCAATGGTACCACCCCAAGTGATTATTTTAGGCTCTTCAGAGGACAGGAGTGGAGGGGGCTTGATCGCTCGGTGAAGAGCGAAACCAAACCCTCCCAAAGCTGCGAGTGCGGCCAAGTGTGCAGAGTGAGCAGAGACGATTGGCTGATCTTTGCATTTGGCGGAGATGGAAAATGGCGATGGTTGGGCACGGAGTTCAGAGATTGATTGGGGGCTTAGGACTGGTCGTATGCCGAGCGTTCTGCGTCTCTGAAAAGGCCGAGAATGGCGAAAAGTCGACAATTCGCGACATTAGGGTTTTGCTTTGAGCTTGGGACAGATGACCGGTGGCGCCTCTTGGGACAAGGCGGAGAATGAAGGCATGAGCAACGATATTAGATGCTGAATTAAGGGGAATCGAAGGAGGCCCTATCACATGATTAATAACGCTATGAAGTTCATGGTTCTATCGAGTCTTTTCGCGCTGGGCGTTCTCTTTATGACATCGGCGAGAGCGAGTGCTCAAGCAACTGAGACAACGTCGGCCCAAAGATATTTTGTTCGGGTGTTCAATTGCGACGATGGTTGCACGGCGGGCTTGGGCGGCACAGCCACTTGGGCGAAGGGTGACGACTTCGCCAGGTTAACTTACACGGAGTTCGGCCAGGATAGTGGCTGGATTGATTTCACTGACGCGCTTCAGCCCGGCAAAAATACAGTCAGATTTTGGGTATTCAGTCGCACTATCGGATTCCGACCAGGCAGCCCACTCACTGGCGCGATAGCTTATGGTTTTCAGATCAGGAAAAATAACGCGTTGGTTTTTAACCAGGTCTGCGGCCGTGCGGGAACGCTTGGTTGCGAGAATAATCGAATCTTTCCCCAAGGGCCTGCAAGGGAATTCAGTTATGAGGTGTATTCGGAGCGGCCAGTTGCTTACGAACGTTGGCTTGCTTTCTACGCGGCGTTTCGCGCAGCGGTAAACGCACGAGACCGAGCGGCTCTTAGGACGATGATATCGTCTTCCTACGACTGCGGAGGACTTTGCACCGTGGATCAGGTCATCAAAGGTCTTGACCGGGGAAATAACGTGGGCCTTCAGAAGGGTTGGCGGGGCCTTCAGAAGTCTGTCGCGTTAGGTACTCGTGCGGATGGTCTTAATGAAAACAGAAGACCCGAGCGGCAGACAAAGGACGGGATGTATGCGTTCGAGTTTGGGCCTGATGGGCGATGGTGGTGGTCCGGCGAGAATGTGGGCGACTAAGGCGGAATGAGGTCACGATGACGAAGGCACAAATATTTCTAGCGCTTCTTGCAGTGTGTTTTTTGAACTATTCCGGATCGCCGCAAGTGAAGCGCCAGAGCCAACCTCAAAGAATTCCGATGGATTTAGTGCAGCTCTTGGCACAGGGAAGCCGAGAATGTATTCGGGATAATTATAGAGGGAGTATCCAACGATTCGCGAACGATTTCAAATCCGTGAAAGCCAATCCTGATTATGGCCTCAATTTGATTGTTTTTAACGCAAAGAACGAACCCGAGGATCTATTCTCTCTACCAGCTCCTTGTTTTTGCGGAGCTACTGGCAATTGCTCGCTTTATGTCTACCAGAAGGGTGGTGGGGGTGGCTACAGACTCCTCCTCAACAACGAAGAATTGATGGGAACCTTACAACTAAAGAGTACCCTCACTAATGGATATCCTGACATCGTCGTGATATCGAACGCCGGAGGAAGTGATCTTCGCTACGTAACCCACAAATTTGGCGTTAACAGTTATAAGGAAGCAGGGTGTTATAGGGTTTTGGATCCCGGCCCTTTAGGAAAGCGTCAAATAGTGACCTGTGATGATTACTCCATTAGATTGTTCAACTGTGACGACGGCTGCCGTGCGTATGTCAACGGACAGCTTGTTGACGAGACGCGCTTTGGAGAAGACATATCGTCGGATTTCATCGGATGGCTCCAAGAAGGCAGGAACCAGATTAGATTCGCAGTAATCAACGATAGCGGCGGCATTGCTTATGGCATTCAAGTTACCAAGAACGGTTCTGTTCTCTTCGAAAAGATTTGCGGTCGCGCGGGCCAAGTCGGTTGCGAAAACAACCGCGTGTTTCCGAGAGGTGTTGTACGCGAGTTCACCTACACAATTGTAAAGAGTGGGTTAGAACTAACTGGAAGCGAGACGACTTCGGACAGCACGAGCCCCAGTGTTGAAAACATGAATCCCGGAGGCGCACAGTTTACCGACGATTTTTCCGTTCAGCGCTGGGGAACAGGAAGGTCCCAAGCTGGCGACACCTGGTATCAAGACGAAGAGTATCACATGCGTGCGATAAGGGGCGGCTACATGGTGATGTACTCTCCGGACAAGAAGGAGTACTACACCAAAGACGCGACGGTGCGCGTCGGACTGCGCAGCGTTGACGGGAATCCTCCGAACACTGGCTACGGTCTGGCCGTGCACGGAGAGAAGAAAGACAACAAACTCGAAGACTACGGCTTTCTTATCTACAACGGCCCAAATCCTAAATACAAAATCGTGCAGCATAAAGGCGGAGTGGAAACCAATATCGTCACTTGGACTTCGTCAAGTGCGATTCGCACGGGCACCAGTCCTAACCAGATTGAAGTTAGAATTCGCGATCTGAAAATGGACCTTTACATCAACGGGCAATTCGTCACTTCCATTACTGATTCCGCAAACTATAAGACCGGGCGCGTCGGGTTCTACACCAGCGACGTGGGCGAGATCGTCTTTGATGATCTTGAGATCATCAGATAGATCGCGGATTTAGGAGCGTAGAAGATCATGGAAGCTAATGCTGCACAGTATCGCCGCACCTGCCCAAACTGTGGAGCGGCTGTCGGAGCGAACGCGAATTTTTGCGGCAACTGCTCTACTCCTATTGTCAGCCCGTCGGTGAATGCCGGGGGTGGTAAAGGCCTAGTCATCGCCGGAGTTGCCTTCGCCGGTATTCTGCTAGTCGCGACGGCAATCTTCGCAGTACTATACTTTCGTTCCTCCGATGGAGACGCGCCCTTTGTTCAAGGTGAGCGGAAGCTTAGCATCGTAACGACGCAGGATTCTGAAATTCGCGATGTGGTGCAAAAGCTGCTGGATGTGGGTTACACAAAATGCCAAGCGTCTTCGTCGTATTTCGCGCGCAACGTCGTTGAGGGCATCGTCGAGATGAAGGACGTGAATATCAGGTGGAAAACGGTTCCGCTGGATGCAGCCGACAGCGCCAACGGAATTGATTTGAAGGTCGTGGCGACCGCTGAATACAAGATGATCCGAAACATTCCAGTTTCGGGTGCCTGGAGTGATTGGCGGGTAGAGGATTCGTTTGCGCCGCCGCCGGTCTATATGATTCGGCGACAGCGAGGGCAATGGCAAGAGGGGTTAACTGGCAAGCCTTTGTCCTTCAAACTGAGTGAGGGCAAGGTTCGGTGCATCGATATTCCTGGCTATGAGGGCCCTGAGGTGAAGGAAGAAGCGGCAAGACAGGCAGCTAGGCGGGCTAAAGAAGCGACCATCGTCCGAGGGATAGACCTGGACGCGTACTGCAAAGCGTTGTATAGCGGTTCCTCGGCAGTGAACGATGATCCGAGCAATCCCCACGCGTGGCGTTGCCTGGAAGCGCCAACTTGGTTCAACCAGCGGAACGGTCCGATCTACCGCGAAATCGACATGAATTCGGCGTGCCGGAGACAGTATGGCGATGATTTTAAGGCAACGGTCGGCGAGGACGGCCGGAGTTGGCGATGCGTTCTGAAGTAACCCGATGGCAGGATGCTAAAGAAATTCCGCGATTGGAGGGCACGGTGAACAAGCGAAGGCCCGAAACGCGAAGCTCTACGCTTTCCGACGATCGTATTCAACTAACAAGAGATATATAGCCTTAATTTTTGCTCAATCGCGGCATCAGACAACATGTCCTCGACACTGAAGAGTCCAATCAAGGCTAGCTTCAGCGTTGGCTCCGCGCCAGACTACACTAAGACTTACAGTATTTGGTTTGGTGACATCAGAGATATCAGAGCGGATTTGGGTTCTATAAAATTCAAACAGCGCTTTGAGGCCAATCAGTGGGGTGAGATTTCGTGGCGCTCAAACAACGAAGCCGATATAAGCAGGGGTTACCAAGTATTATCGTGCGCATATGCACGGTGGGCCGAAAAGTTCAAAGAGGATCTTCACTGATAGTGTAGCGTGAAAGCGGCGAGCACGCACACTCAGCACTTTCAACGCGTTCGAGTCAGTTAGATTGTATGGACATTCTCTCTTACTAATCATTTCTCGTCCGCAACACCAGTGATCTCGCGCAGCAGCCACGACCGCGCTAATCGCCACTCACGCTCAACTGTAGCTGGCGATACGCCTAACATTTTCGCAACTTCCTCTATAGTAAATCCGCCAAAGTAGCGATACTCGACAATCTTGGCCTTTCGTTCATCAATCCCGGCCAATTTATTTAGGGCCGCGTCGAGAACAACTAATTCTTCAGATTGCTCAGTTGATAGCCGCTCTGCCACAGAAATATCGACACGTTCAGGTCGGTTGCCTCTTCTAGCCGCCAACTGTGCGCGAGCGTGCTCAACGAGTATCTGACGCATTCGCCAAGATACGATCGAGTAAAAGTGAGTGCGACTGTGCCAGTCAATTTTTTCCGCTTGTAGGAATCGGATTAGAGCCTCATTAATGAGAGCTGTCGTTTGCAGAGTATGACCAACCCGTTCCCTGCTCATGAACGAATGGGCCAGTTTGCGGAGTTCATGATCGACTAGCGGCATTAGTTTCGCCAAAGCCTCGGAATCGCCTTTACTCCAGGCTTGAAGCAACTCGGTGACATCGTGAGCATTTGTCATTCCTTCGACCATTCGGGACTGCCGGAGTTGAGCAAGGGCGCATTATAAGCTTACCGAATAGAAATCACGATTAATTTTTGAAGGGGGTTAAGGGTCTTGCTTGATTTTGTCGCCCTGAGTGTTGGGAGGTTCACTCAACTAGAACAGTGCCCGAACATGCGGGTTGCCGATATTCTCGGTCCTCTCATCCCTATAAATGGTTGGGCAGAGTTCGCCGTGGCAATGCTCTAAGATCGAATCCCTTCGGGAACCTGGAAGCAAATAATTGCCATGAATCGCCTCTTCCGTATAACATCCCCACGCGAACACTCAGACCTGAGCTTGTTGGGCTCTTTCTGGAGCTTCACTTAGTGCCGTTATCCCACAGTGATGGAGATTAACAAATGAACCCCCAGCGATGGGATCGTATCGGTGAGGTTTATCATTCGGCATTGCCGTTGAGCCCGGCGGACCGAGCTGCCTTTGTGACAAACGCATGCTCGGGCGATTCCGGTTTGCAGCAAGAGGTTGAATCGCTTCTCACGGCAGACGATTCGTCAGGCGATTTCCTGAAGACGGGCGTCTTTGAAGTAGGCTTAAAAGTCCTCTTGGATAGCTCAAAAAGTGTTGAGACCGTGGTTAGTCCGGATCGCCGAGTTCCCGACCAGCTTGTCGGAACCATTCTCGACGAACGCTATCGAATTGAGAGCGAACTGGGCCACGGCGGTGTAGGCGCAGTCTATCTAGCTCGCGATCGCAAGCTTCTCGACAAGCCCGTCGTGGTTAAGGTGCTGCTGGAGAAGTCGCTTCAAAATGAGTGGGTCGTCCAGAAGTTTCAGCAAGAGAAGGAAGCTTTGGCCCGTGTGGATCATCCCGGCGTTGTCGGCATCCTCGATACCGGCGAATTACCAGACGGAAAACCTTACATCGTCATGCAATATGTCGATGGTATCTCGTTACGAGAAGCAATAAAGGGAAAGCCCGAAGGAATGGATCTGGAACGTGCCGCTTCAATCATCAAGCAAATCGGCGCAGCCCTAAGCGCTGTACATGAAAAGAAGATTTACCATCGTGATCTAAAGCCTGAAAACATCATGCTTCAACGCCTAGCGCGCGATGGTGAGCAGGTAAAGATTCTGGATTTTGGTGTCGCGAAGATCAAAGAATCGCTAATCGCGCCCAGCACCATGACGGGTGCCGGTACCGCAGGTACGATCCTTTACATGTCACCGGAGCAATTGCACGGAGATAAGGTGACAGCCGCGAGTGACGTCTATTCATTTGCGGTGATTGCGTATGAAATGGTAACCGGTCGGCGGCCGTTCAATCCCGACACGGTTGCTCACCTCGCTGACATGCAGCGTCAAGGCGTGCGCGCAAAGCCCACGGACTTGAGACCACGCCTACCCCAAGAAGCGCAAGCAATTATTCTCCAAGGGCTTGCTTTCGATCGAAAGGCGCGCCATCAAGGGGCCGGCGAGTTTGGAGACGAATTGTCGCGGGCATTAATGAACGATGAAGAGACGGTGAAGCCGTATCCGAGTCCAGTGCACCTTCCGCCGACCGTGGTTTCAGTCGATCCGGCTCTGCCGGGTCCTGCTACAACTCCGCAACCAGATAAGACAATCGCAACTCCATTCGAACCGGCGCGCTCCCATACCCTTCAGCAACCGGCTTTGCCTGTAGAGCCGGACCTTCCTAAGAGGCGCTGGCCAGTCGTCATGGGCGGTCTCGTCGTTATTGCTGCGTTAGCTCTTGGCGCGTACTGGATCATTTCCAAGCGACAATCGCTCTTCGGAAACGGAGCGAAAACAACTCCCCTTACTCCGGCGGCGCAGCGCTCTCTCGTCTACTCACTAACCGTACAGAAGACGCGAGACGGCAAGCCGTACAAAGAGTCGTTCGAGTCGTCCGGCCAGGAGGTATTCGAAAACGGCTACAAGTTTCGGCTCAACGTGTCGAGCCCGCAAGCCGGTTATCTCTACGTATTCAATGAAGGCGCACCTGAAAAAGACAATACAGATTTCACCATAATCTATCCGACGCCGTTAACAAACAAAGGCTCCGCGAAACTTGACGCAAATCAGACTATTCAGACGAACTGGAATACGTTTGCGGGCGAGACCGGAACTGAACGCTTCTGGATAGTTTGGTCAGCGACGGCAGTTACTCAACTCGAATCCGCTCGCGACGAAGCTTTTAAGAATAAGGAAGGCGCAATCACCGACGCCGCCATGGTTAGGAATGTCAAAGACTTCTTAGCGAAGCATTCCGATCCGAAGCCTGAAACAACTAAGGACGCAGCCAAACAGCAAACTGACGTCCGAGCAAGTGGCGATCTATTGGTCAAGCAACTTGAGCTGGAGCATCGATAAGAAGAGCAAAGCGAAGGCGCTTAGCGTCTTTGATATCTCAGGAGGTCTAGAAATGCTTAATCCCCCGCAACCGGAAAGAATCGAGAGGGGCGATGCAGTCCGTCCATTAATGGTTCTCTTGTCCTTATTAATGATCCTGGGCACTGCATCAGCCGCTTTCGGCGATCCTCCTCAAGGCACGCCACGAAAGATCGTTTCAGACGACTTCACAAAGAATCGGCAGGAGGCAGCATCCGCGACTCCCAACAGTAAGGGATCGCAAGGACAAGCATCGAACGGCATTCCAGCGAAACCAAGACAACCACGTCGTACTTACAGGCTCGCTTCTGCGCCTATAAGAAGGCCACGACCGACAACTAGTTTCTCAGTTGTGGCGCAGTTAGGGATAACGATTTGGAGGCTGCGGCCCGCAGACAGTAACGACGCGAGCGGCCGAGCCCTGATAAGAGAAAAAGGTAAGTCGTCTGGATGGGTGCCTGAGCGTGTGGAAGGCGAAACGATGTTTCGTGAAGGCGACCATGTGCGGATTAGCGTTGAATCGCCTCGCGGTGGGTACCTTTATGTTGTCGATCGTGATCTGTTCTCCGATGGGACCACAGGTGGCGCAATGCTGATCTTTCCCTGGTCTGACGCAGACAATCAAATGCGTCCGGGAAGATTGGTTGACATTCCCGCTCAGGAAGACGATCCAAGCTACTTCACCGCCAGACTAACCGGCCCGAATCAGGTCGGCGAGTTATTAACATTCATAGTTACCTCAACGCGGCTCGATTTGCCGATTTCTGACAAGCCGTTCCAGATCGCGACTGGACAAATGAGAAATTGGGAAAAGGTGTGGGGCGGCGAGAGCGAGCGCTTTGAGATGGAAGGCGGCGCCGGTGAAGTATGGACAGAACAGGAACAACAGGCCTCGGCGCGCAAGGGTACGAGACAGCTAACTCGCGATGACCCGGCGCCCCAGACAATTTACCGCGTCTCAACCACCGATAACAAAGCGTTGCTTGTGAACGTTCGGCTTCGCTATACGAAATAGTCACTGACAATATGGAATCTCCTTTCATCGACCACTCAGTGAAGAGATACTTCCTGGCTGTTTTTCTGCTCGTCGCAGTTGTCGGTCTTCCGAGAGTCACGACAGGAAGTTAGACGTCCAGGAAATGACAAATTGATCTCAGCCTCCGCAGAACGCAATGGAATGACGAGAACGCGCCGGATGCCAGACCACCCCTACCGAATCATCAGATGCGCCTTAGTTGCGTTCCTGTTGTGGGGGTTTGCGTTGCCCGGCGCTGCGCAGGAACGGGAGGCGCAGTTAGCAGAAGCGAAGCGTCTTTCTGAACAAGCCGGCCAACTTTACCAGGCGCGCCGTTTCGCCGAGGCGACACCTCTGGCCCAACGTGCCTTGGCGATTGCTGAGAGAGTCTTGGGTCCAGAGCATCCCTTAGTGGCAAATTCGCTCAACAATCTGGCGTTGCTGTACGAGGAGCAAGGCGATCACGGACGGGCCGCGCCACTCTTCCAGCGCTCATTGGCGATTTATGAGAAAACCCTTGGTCCAGAACATCCCGACCTGGCAAACTCGCTCAACAATCTGGCGAGTCTGTATCGCGCCCAAGGCGATTACGGACGCGCCGGGCCCCTCTATCAACGAGCCTTGGCGATACGCGAGAAAGCCCTCGGGCCAGAGCATCCCTTAGTGGCGCGATCTCTCAACAATCTTGCGAATCTGTACAAGGACCAAGGCGATTACGCACGTGCTCTGCCTCTCTTACAGCGCTCATTGGCAATAGGGGAGAAAGTCTTGGGGCCGGAGCATCCGCAGGTGGCAGTTTCGCTCAACGATCTGGCGTCGGTGTACCAATACCAAGGCGATTACGGACGCGCCGCGCCTCTCTTCCAGCGCTCATTGGCAATACAGGAGAAGGCCTTGGGGCCGGAGCATCCCGACGTGGCGACTTCGCTCAACAATCTGGCATTGCTGTACAAAAACCAAGGCGATCGCGTGCGCGCCGCTGCGCTCAACCAGCGAGCCTTGGCGATACGAGAGAAAGCCCTGGGGCTGGAGCATCCCTTAGTGGCGTCGTCGCTCGACATTCTGGCGAATCTGTACCGGGACCAAGGCGATTACGGACGGGCCGCGCCGCTCTTTCAGCGCGCCTTGGCAATCCTTGAGAAAGCGCTAGGGCCGGAGCATCCCTTAGTGGCGAACGCGCTCAACAATCTGGCGGTGCTGTACCAAAACCAAGGCGATTACGCACCGGCTTTGCCACTCTTCCAGCGCGCTTTGGCAATACGGGAGAAAGTCTTCGGGACGGAGCATCCCTTAGTGGCGGCGTCGCTGAACAATCTGGCGGATCTGTATCGCGCCCAAGGCGATTACGAACGGGCCGCGCCTCTCTTCCAGCGCGCCTTGGCGATTGATGAGACAGCCCTAGGGCCGGACCATCCCGATGTGGCAGCGCTGCTCAACAATCTGGCGGTGCTCTACCAAGTCCAAGGCGATTACAAACAGGCCGTGTCCTTTCTGCGACGGGCCAGCGCGGTGGAGGAAAAGAACATAGCGCAAATTCTTAACACCGGTTCGCAGCAGCAAAAGCAGCTTTACCTGAATACACTCTCCGGTGAAACTAAGGCCACCGTTTCCTTGCACGTCCGCGCAGCGCCGCAGAACGCCGAAGCCGCGCGCCTGGCGATGACCGTCATTCTGCAACGCAAGGGGCGCGCGCTTGACGCCACTTCCGACCAAATCGCCAATCTTCGCCGCCACGCCGCACCCGACGACCAAAAATTGCTCGACCAGCTAACTGCCGTCCAATCACAACTTGCCAACCTGCAATTGTCCAACGCCGGCAAGCTCCCACCCGCAGCGCGACAAGCTGAAGTAACGCGGCTCACCGCCGAACAGGAGCGGTTGGAAGACGCCATCAGCCGCCGCAGCGCCGAATTTCGCGCCGTCACGCAACCCACCACGCTCGATGCCGTGCGCCAGGCCGTGCCACGCGACGGTGTGTTAATTGAACTGTTTGTCTATCGGCCTTTCAACATCCAAGCGAAAACTGCCGAGATATTTGGCACGCCTCGCTATGTGGCCTACGTCTTGCACCGCAGCGACGATGTACCGCAGTTCGCGGACTTAGGCGAAGCGAGGACGATTGACGATGACGCCGCTAAGTTTCGCGCTGCTCTACAAACCGCGAAAACGCCGGAAGCGCAAGTCAAAGAACTTGCGCGCAACCTGGATGAGCGAGTCATGCGACCGGTGCGGAAACTTCTGGGCGCGACTAGACGCGTGTTCCTGTCGCCAGACGGCGCGCTCAATCTAGTGCCCTTCGACGCGTTCGTTGATGAAAAAGGGCACTACCTGATCGAAAATTACTCGTTCAATTATCTGACTTCGGGACGCGACCTCTTGCGCCTGCGAGTCGCGGGCGAGAGCGAAGGCGCGCCCGTGGTTGTGGCGAACCCCCTCTTTGATCTGAAAAGCGCCGCGGCGGCCTCGGCCAACGGGCGACGCGCAATAGGCTTGCTCGGCGCGGGCGAGACGGCCAATGCGGAAACTCGCGCAATAGACTTTACCAAGCTCTATTACCCACCGTTGGTTGGCACGGCGGCGGAGGCCAAGTCCATCGGCGCATTATTGCCACGGTCGCGCGTGTGGACGCAAGGCGACGCCACCGAAGCCGCGCTGAAAACTGTCAACCGCCCGCGCATCTTGCACATTGCCACGCACGGCTTTTTCCTGCCCGACCAACCACAGGCCGCGGCCGCGCCCGTTAGCGGACGACAGCTCTCGCGGCTCGATACCGCACCTGTCGGACCGCAGCAAGAGAACCCGATGCTGCGTTCGGGCTTGATTCTGGCGGGCGTCAACCAAAAACAGAGCGGCGTGGGCGAAGACGGCGTGTTGACCGCGCAAGAAGCCGCCGGCTTGAACCTGTTTGGCACGAAGTTGGTTGTCTTGTCGGCGTGCGAGACAGGTTTAGGCGACGTGCAGAACGGCGCCGGTGTTTATGGCTTACGGCGCGCTCTGGTCCTGGCGGGCAGCGAGACGCAAGTCATGTCTTTGTGGCAAGTCTCGGACGAGGCGACACGGGATTTGATGATTGCCTACTACACGCGCTTGCAGGCCGGCGCAGGCCGCATCGCCGCCATGCGCGAAGTGCAACTCGCCATGCTACGCGGCACGATCCTTGCGAAAAGTGGCGACGCCAAAGCCGACTGGCGGCATCCGTATTACTGGGCGGCGTTTATCCCGTCGGGCGCGTGGACGACGCTGGACGGCAGAGAGCTGACGAGCGCGGCAGCGAACGAAACGAAGTTTGATCCAGCAGCGATTGAGCTGAGCTATTGGGAATCGATCAAGAACAGCACTAACGCCGAAGACTTCAAGGCCTACCTGGAAAAATATCCGAGCGGGCACTTTGCTTCACTTGCCAAAAACAGAATTAGTAGTCTTGACGCTTCAACCAAACCTGTCGAATCAAAGGTGGCTTCAAACGATAGCAACACTACCGAACTCGCGTTCTGGGAAAGCATCAAGAACAGTAATGACCCGGGAGATTTCCAAGCGTATCTCGACCGGTTTCCCAATGGAACGTTTGCAGCATTGGCACGACGGAGAGCAAAGCCCAATGTGGCGGCGAATCCGGTAGACGCTAGCTCAGCGGCGGCGCCATCGCTCAGTGGAACTCCTGAAGCAACGCTGGCACAGGCAGATCGTGACTTCCAGGACGGAGACTATAACAAAGCCATCACTCTTTCCACGGCTGTTCTTTCAGCTAATCCAGAACAACCTAAAGCAAATTTGTTGCTTGGCCTGAGTTACTTGAAGCTTGGGAAGTACACAAACAGCGCTAACTATTTGATGAAGGCATTGGCACTCGGTCAGCAGGTCGACATCCCCATCAAACATCACCACTATGTTTTCCTAAGAGGTGATGATCTTTGTTCCGGTTACCTGAGACTTGGTAAAGGTACTTTTGAATTTCATTCCACCACCGCCGGACATGATTTCAGTGTCCCTCTAAGCAAAATATATGAACTGGTTGTCGCACAACATAGTGGAAGACCAACTTGGGATGGCGGCAGCATTCGTATCAAAGTCGGTCTTCCAAAAGGTGAGAAAGAAGAACGCAAGAACTATGACTTCCTTGTTCCTCGCGCCACGGTTAGACAAAGAGCCGGTAGCAGGGAGACCGACATATCTTGCGATGGTTGCATGACTGAGATTCAAGCGACCGCTCAGCTCCTCCAACAACTCATTCGGGCATCATCTGAAAGACAAGAGATTTCTGCAACCGGATCGGCCCCGAGCACCGCGCCAATAACCAATCCCAGTTCCGGCCAAACAAGTGAAAATAGATCGTCATCGCCGAGCGCAGGAACCGACGAGAGAGTGCTGCAAGAGTTGCTCAGCCTTGAGCACCAGCTCGTGGAAGCTTCTCAAAGAGGAGATAAGGCTGCCGTCCGTGCCATGATGGTTGACGAGTACGTCGAAACACAGGATGGCAAGCGCTCCAATAAAGAGGAAGTTCTATCGAGGGTCAAGCCACAGCAGGAAGGTTGGGATCGGCCGGTTCTAAGCTTCGAGAGCCCAAGTGTGAGCTTCCAGGGGGAGAATGCGGTTCTTGCTGGCATAGCGATATTCAGATATCAAAATGCGACAGCGATGGTCACGGTCCGAGTGAAGTTCTCGGATACCTTCGTAAAGCGCGGTGGTCGGTGGTTGGGTCTCAAGTCGGAAGCGACCACTTTGAAGTAGAAAATTAGGCGCGATTCTCTGGAGCAAGTTGGTCAAAAAGGAAAACGCGGTTCCTCAGAGACCAAAAACATTCGAAAATGGTGCCGACGAAACATCTGTTGGCCGGGTCGCTGCGGATTCTTGATTACCTCAACGATGTGATCAGCTCGCAAGCGCGCACAGCAGTGGTATTACGTTTGCCGCTTCAGCTGATAATTAATATTCGCCGAAGACGCTAAGTGGAACAACGGCGCATTCACGAAGGCTCTGGTCGAAGGCTTTGCCGGACGCACCGATTAATTTCCGAGCAAGTCAAAGAGCTAACCGGAGGCAAGCAGACGCCGACCACCGCCAAGCCAAACACTGTGCCCGATTTTCCGATTGCGGTGAAGCGTTAAGTCTTGCCGAACGGTCGAAGAGTTCTATATGTCGGAAGGAAAGAGCGACTTGCGAAGTGCGATCCTATGGCACGACCATACAAAGGCATGTTGCAAATACACCTCCGACCAGCGGCAGCGTTGCGGGGCGAGCTTCATTCAAGTAGGCGACTGGTCAAAGTTGGCGGCCAGAGGGCCAACTCCTTCGCCTCAAAGATAAAGGATGTTTCGCACAAGAAATCTTAATGCGAGCTGGGTTTCTGTTTTCAAGGACACCGTTATGCGATTTTCGATCAAATTAGCCTTAGCCGCCGCGCTGTTGCTCGTGACAACGCTGCCGGCGCTTTCGCAAGCGCCAGAGCTTGTCGTACAGACCGGACATTCCGGAATAGTCAACTCAGTAGCGTTTAGCCCGGATGGTAAAACGGTTGCTAGCGGTGGCGAGGATGGAGAAATAAAACTGTGGGATGTAAAAACGGGTAGGGAGTTGCGCGCGCTCCACGGACGCTCTGTTGGAGTTAGCTCCGTGGCATTCAGCCCGGACGGAAAGATGCTTGCCAGTACCGGATTGACGCTTGGCGGCACCGGGGACTACACGATAAAGCTATGGGATATTTCAGCGGGCTTGGAGATTCGTACATTCACACGCTCTGGCGGCTCAATTGCGTTCAGCCCGGATGGTAAGATTTTGGCAAGCAACACTGAATTGGGCGTCGCTAATGTGTCCGTGGCATTCAGCACTGACAGGATAAGTCTTTGGGAAGTATCAACAGGGAGAGTATTGAAAACGTTTGGGCGGGAGGGGGACGAGATTCGGGTGGTAACTTTTAGTCCAAATGGGAAGGTACTCGCCACTATGGGCTTCGATACTGTTAGGATTTGGAGTGTTGCGACAGGATTGGTTCTGCGGGAAATCAAAGAATATTCTGGTACTGGGTACAGGAGCATAAGCTTCAGTCCGGACGGAGAAGTGCTCGGAGGAATGACATATATGCCCTCCATCAAATTCTGGAGTGTTGCCACCGGTAAAGAATTGCGCACCCTTTCCGGCCATCCGTTTAGTTCTTTGGAATTCAGCCCGGATGGTAAGGTGCTGGCGAGCGGAAGCCGAGATTCGACGATTAAATTGTGGGAGGTTGCCACCGGGAGAGAGTTGTACACGCTTAAAGGCCATTCGGGGTTTGTAAGCTCAGTTGCATTCAGTCCAGACGGAAAGCTACTCGCGAGTGGTAGCGGGGATCGTACTGTCAAAATTTGGGACGTTGTTAATGGTGCAGAACTGAACAGCCTTAATGGTCACTCTTATCCTAGCTCTGTCGCTTTTAGCTTGGACGGTAAGACATTGGTTACTGGCTCTGAGAGGGGAACCAGACGGTGGGATATTGCGACGGGCACTAGTGTTGGCAAACCCCTGAAACCAGGTCTTGTTAGCCCGGACGGCAACGTGCTGGTAAGTGGACCTAGTTACAATGCCGTCAAATTGTGGAGTGCGGCTACGGGCATGGAATTGAGCACGCTCAATTCAGTTCAGCTTGCAGTCTTTAGTCCAAGCGGAAAGATGCTCGCTACCGGCAATTCGGATTCTACGATTAAGCTCTGGGATGTCTCAACAAGAAGAGAGTTGCGTACCCTGAGAGGACATGTTGGCCCATTTACTTCTATCGTGTTCAGTCCAGATGGGACGATGCTCGCTAGTCATAGCTTACGCCATGGAGAAACGGAGAGAATTAATGTTGAGGATTGGATTGTTAAATTGTGGGATGTAAATTCTGGCAGAGAATTACACACGTTTATTGGGGAAGAAAGGCCTGGTGATAAACTAGTTTTCAGTCCGGACAGTAAATGGCTAGCTACTGGTAATCTCAAGAACGGGATCGATTTATACGATGTGGCCACTGCCAGAAAGTTGCGCACTTTTGAGCGAGCTGACTCTATCGGTGTTTCGACTCTTGCCTTTAGTCCAGATGGAAAAATGCTCGCTAGCAGCGGCCTAGGGGATCCAACAATTAAGCTCTGGGATGCCGCAACCGGAAGAGAGTTGCGGACGCTCAAAGGGCATTCGAATTCGGTTAGCTCAATTGCGTTTTGCCCGAATGGTAAGGTGCTGGTTAGTGGGAGCAGTGATTCGACCGTTAAGTTTTGGAGACTGGATTCCGGTGATGAAATTGGCAGCTTATTAGCGCTCGATGAATCTGAGTGGATAATCGTCACGCCGGACGGATTCTTTGACGGCTCACCATCAGCATGGAATAAAATTTTCTGGCGGCTCAACAATGATACCTTTAACACTGCTCCTATCGATGCCTTCTTCGAACAGTTCTACACGCCAAAGTTGCTAGCGCGCGTCATCTCTGGCGAATCGGTTTTGGCGCAACGCACCACGTTTGATTTCAAAAGCGCAACACTGCCGCCACTCGTCCGAATTACTTCACCCAAAGCGGGCGAATCTTTTGCTACTGATGCCATTCAGATTAGCGTGGAAGCGACCGACCAGGGTGGTGGCGTGGATGAGATCCGTCTCTACCAGAATGGCAAGCTCGTGTCCGACGATACTCGCCAGTTGTCGCGAACGTCAGCCAATAATAAGGCGTTCAATGTAACGCTTTTGCCCGGCGTCAACGTTTTCCGATCCACGGCTTTTAACAAAGAGCGAACTGAGTCGAACCCAGCAGAAATTAGGATTGAGCTGCGGTCTGTGGAAGCAGCTAGCGATTTATACATACTCGCCATCGGTCTCAACGAATACAAGAACACGCGCTACAACCTGAACTATGGCCGCGCGGACGCGCAGGCTTTCGCCGACGCCGTAGAACAGCGCGGGCGCGGCATCTTCAAACAAATCAATAAGCACCTAATCTTCGACGCGGACGCCACGCGCGCCAACATCGAGGCCGCCTTTAACCAAATCATCAAACAGGCGCGCCCGCAAGACGCTTTCGTCTTCTACTACGCCGGACACGGTGTGATGAGCGAGAGCGACGATAAGAAGCCAGCCGACTTTTATCTGGTGCCGTATGAGGTAGTACGCATTTACGGTGATGACGGAAGTCTGACAACCAATGGCATCGCAGCGCGGAATCTGAGAGAGTTTTTTAAGAACGTTCGCGCGCAGAAACAACTGATCATTCTTGATGCCTGCGAGTCGGGCGGCGCAGTTGAAACGATAGCGATGCGCGGAGCGTCGGAAGAAAAGGCCATCATGCAATTAGCACGTTCGGCTGGCGTAGCCGTGCTGGCTTCAGCGGGCCAGGACCAGGTTGCCACAGAGTTCGGCAAACTCGGCCACGGCGTTTTCACTTACGCTTTGCTGAAGGGCTTGAGCGGTGAGGCTGATGGCGCGCCGCGTGACGGAAAGATAACCATCAAGGAACTTGAGGCCTACATCAACGACCAGGTGCCTGAACTAACGAAACTCTATCGCGGCAAAAGACAAGACCCGAACAGTTGGACGCGCGGCCAAGATTTTCCGATAGCAATAAGATGAGATGAGACTACGCTAGTGTCATCAGAGTCGCTAGGAGGAGGTAATGTAATGTAATGGAAGAGGAATCTCACAAATTCGTTTCATTCGAACATGGGGTGTTTGCGGCGCTGCTTGTCTTGCTGTTGCTATATGGGCCTGCACTGTGTTCAGCGACTCAGACTCCGCAAGACAACCGACAACTGAGGCGAGACCAAGCGCAAACAGGCCGCTCCGATGCGCGACGCGCGTGGCACTAGTACTAGTCATCGGCAACGGCGCGTACACTAATGCTCCGCCGTTAAAAAATCCACCGAATGATGCGCACGACATTTCGGCTGCGCTGAAGGCGCTGGGCTTTGATGTGACGAGTGGAATAAACGTCAACCAACGCGACATGAAACGTTTGATTCGGGAGTTTGGACAAAAGCTGAAGGCAGGCGCCTCCGGATTGTTCTACTACGCCGGCCACGGCCTGCAGGCGAAGGGGCGCAATTACTTGATTCCTGTTGACTACGACATCCAGAGCGAGGCCGAAGTAGAAAACGCTGGCGTAGACGTGAATCTGTTGGTGAACTACATGGATGATGCGCAGAACCGGTTGAACATTGTGATTCTGGATGCGTGCCGCAGTGTGTTTGCCGGCAAATGAAGTGTAGAAAAAAATGGCTGGTCCCGGTGTTTGCAGGTAAGAGTCTGGCTGTTATGGGCCAGTGCCATGGGAATCCGCTTTAGTAAGGGTAACGCCAACCGGGTAGCCGTAGTTCACTTGCTCTCCAGGTTGTGGTGACTGGTCGATGATGAGTCCGGGTTCAAGAAGGAGATCGTAGCGTGTGGCCAGAAGGCGGATTTTCAAGTTAGAAGCGCGAAGTTTTGACTCGGCGTTTTCATAGCTTAACCCTTTGAGCGACGGAACGCGTGTTTGAGTTGGCCTCGATAGGCGCTCGCGTTGTACGGACAACGCAAGCTGCGAAAGGGCGATAGCCGGCAGTACTATAAACACAATTACAGCCGCGGTCGCGAGTACTGCGATCAGAAGTCTTTTCCTTCCTCGCATACTGTAACCAACGAGTACTCCAAGTAAAAACCGCATTTCTTCTGCTCCTATGGATCTCTCTTTATGAGCGCGGGCAGCGCTGTCCGCTCTTACTTTTCTGCTTAGGGCTTGTCGTGAAATCTGAGCAAGGTTGTTTCTATCAGTGTGGGACAAAGATCCAAACGGCCCAGGTTGCCTTTAGAGTTAGAGCGCCAGAACTGCTGCGGCGATATCTTCGATACTGCCTCCGAGTTCGGCTGCGTTTCCGCCAAGCTCCGTGACGCTGGCGGCGGGCGTTGGGGTTGTGATGTCTTGGGCTTTAGCGACTTCGTGAGCGTTTGGTTCTCTGCCTGATTGATCCTGAATTTTAGTGGGTGAAGCGCCTTGTTTTTGTCTATCCGTTTCTTCGCGTTGACGCTGTTGGTCGCGCTGATCAAAAGAAGCATGAGCTGCGTGATCGCCGTTTGAGGCAATAGGGGCTGTGGCTACCAATTGATTGAAGGTCTGCTCGGTTAGTTGTGCTGCAGCGTCATGTTGATGCGTCAATTGGTGCGTGATGGCATGTTCTGAATTTGCGCGTTCCATTCCGGAAGCGAGAGTGTTGAAAAGGTTGCTGGCTACCTGATTAATTTCCTGCGTGCTTTCGCGTGTTGCTCCAAGGGTGATGCCGTTGTTTCTGGCTGTCTCAATAATGACGTTAGCGACTTGCTGAACGTGCTGGTCGAAGCGGTCCGGGTCGAGAAGCGCTGGAAGCCCTTCTTCGCGAGCAGTGTCTTTCAAGTAGGTGTTTATTTCTATCGCGGCCGGGCGGGAAATGTCTCTGAACTCCTGAAGCTTTGTTTCTTTGGTGATGTCGGCGCGGGCAAGATCCAGTTCGGTAATGTTCTCGTCGATGGAGTGTACCGAGGAATGGAATTTCTCTTGAACTGTCGCGACATTTGCGCGGAGCTCGGTGTAGCGATCGGCGGCGGGTCCCGTCAATTCAGCAATCACTTGCTGTTGGATATTTTCTCGCGCTTCAACGGAATTAAATACTGGTTGTTCGCGAACGTCCTGAGCATGGGCAATGGCGGCGGCATTCGCTTCGAGGGTGATATCGGCGGGCACTAAATCGAGCTCATGGGTAATAGCCTGGCTGACGAGAGTTGCCGGATCCAGTTCGGCGCGATCGAGGGTTTCGAGTATTCGGTTCGCGGCTTCGACACGCTCCGGACTCTGACTGTTATCGCTTGCGATAGCGGTAATGGTTTCGCGAAACTTCTCGTCGTAGGCAAGGGTGGCGCGTTCTTCTTGAATTGGGGCTTCTACCAGAGCTACCTGCTCGGCAAGAAAATTGGAGAGTTCGGCGCGTTCGTCGTCCAGTTCAAGCTCAACGGTTTGAGCTACGGCAACGCGGTCCATTACGTCGTCGGCGAGCGTGACCAGGGGTTCGGGGACTTCACGGCCGGCGGCAACGTCACGGAGTTCCTGGGGTTCAAGCGACTGCCAGGCGGGCTCGCGTGCTTGTTCGATGGCGACTTCGCGGACCTCGGCAGGGAGTAGATCCTTGACGGTAAGTGTCGCGATTTGTTCCGGCGCGATCTCTGGAAGAGATTTCTCCTGGACCATCTCTTGTACCTTTTCGCCGAGCGTAGTGCGAGCAATCTCCTCTCTAGCGATTGTGTACCGGTCCATGGTTGTTTGAGTGGTGCCGGAAGTGCGCGTTTCAACACTCGCGCGTGTCTCTTGAGCTTTCAGGGCCTGTTGGTCACGGTCAAGGTTTGGAAAGCTGCGCAGGTAGTCGGCGCGAGTATTGGCGGCATAGTCTTTGAGTTGTGACGCGCGTTCTCTATCAGTTGGCGTTAGGGTCTGCTGTATGAGGGCGTACTCAGGGGCGTTGGCTTTAATCAGTCCTGCCTTGCTTTGCTGCAGTTCCGGATCGAGCGCGACTTTGACGAGTTCACGCGTCGTTTGTTGTTGTTCGGCGGATCGGAAAGGCTGTGTAATGGATTGTTCTTGGGCTACAACCTGCTCTGCTTTATTCACGCAGGCGGTAGTGTGAGCATTGAGAGTCTGGAATGCGGTGCGCGCGCGTTCTTGAAGGGCGGCGGTCTGGTTGATGCCATGCGTTAGATCCTGCGCGTGGTAAAGCACTTCTGCGGGCGCGTCAAGTATGCTGGCCGGATCTTTTATTACCTCACGTTCCATGTCGCGCCAAGCCTGGGCTTGGGCTTCCTGTCTGAGGTCGGAGAGTTCTGGAGCTGGGAGCCGCGCGGCGTCCGTCGCGCGCCCGGACTCTTGTTGCGTGTAATTAACAATTGTGGTTACGGAATCCGGGGAGAGCGTGTAAAAAGCAGGCAACTCAAGCTCAATCTCTTTAACGTCGGGAGCGGCGCCGGCTACTTTGATCTCGGATGCGATCGCAATCATGTCGCCGATCGCTTGTTGATGTTCGTCGGGAGAGGTCCTGAGATGTTGGGCGATCTGTTGTTGTCTGGTTTCGTCGAAGTTGCTTACGACGTAGTTAATGGCTTGGACTTCTACGTCTTTTAGTTCGGGGATGATAGTAGAGCGTTCGAGATTGGAGGAAGCGCCTTTTTCGAGATTGCCGGCGGCGGTAACAATCTTTTGAGCTTCAAGCCAGTCGGCGCGGCCGTAGTACTCACGGTAGAAGTCGGTCTTTGAGGGAATCGGGGCCGCTGGCTCAGTGCGTTCAAGTGTAGGGATTAGAGGCTTGATTGTTGGCTCAGGGGTGAGTTGGGCGCCTTGTTGTTTGTTGTTAACGGCTTCGTATTTTTGAGCGAGCGCATGATTATGAAGAAAGTCCCTCTCATACTGCGGCAGGCGAGCATGGGCTTTGTGCAGATCGAAGCGGTTCTGCGTAAGGAGCTCGGGTGCTGGAGTTCTCAGGCTGCTGTAAAAGTGATTGACTGCGC
>Ga0209726_10001167_pt1 | contig 43669 bp, 37 predicted proteins | sample Subgrocontami54m_FD_187453 | JGI IMG/M metagenome (GOLD analysis project Ga0209726, IMG submission 187453) | Subsurface groundwater microbial communities from S. Glens Falls, New York, USA - GMW46 contaminated, 5.4 m (SPAdes) (version 3) | ecosystem: Environmental > Aquatic > Deep subsurface >...
CATTGCCGTCAACTTAACTTCCGATCAGCTTGCGGCCCTTTGAGAAGTGAGCGAACGACTTCCAGTGTTTGCGGCCCTTGCAGTAGCGTCGCTTCCGCCGCAGGACGTTGCGAGGCTCTATCAGGACGTGTTCGAGCGAGACGGAGGCGAACGGGTGCTCGTGCCAGTCGGGCTTGCGCAGTTCGACGCCCGGATTCAGCTTCTCGACCTCGCTGACGCCGATCTGGATGCCAGTCCATGTCGCGGATGCCGCCGCGATTCGCGGGAAGAGCTTCGCCGTGGAGATCCAGTCCGGTGGGATGTCGGCCTTGTCGGCACTGATCGCCTGGACTACGCGCATGGCCGTGTAGACCAGAGCTGCGGCGTATACTTGCATGGCGACCGCGTTCGGATTGGCGGCGTAGAAACAGTGAAGGTTCAGGACTTCCTTCAAATCGAAGAAGAGCCGCTCGATGCTCCACCGGCAGGGGTACAGGGCGATCGCCTCCTCGGCCGAGAGACGCTTCGGATCGAGCACGTTGGTCAGAAGCTCGTACCAGACTCCACCGCGATGCAGCCGGATCCAACGAAGCCGCTGAATGGGAGCTGTGACCCCGCAACCAGCATCGACGAGCCAGTCCTCGATTCGCACGCGGTCGCGTCGGATCTTCCGGCGGCGAAGGCGCTTCACCTTCTTGAGCTTCACTGCTTTGTTCCGACGGAACAGGCCCCACAGGTTCTGGTTCGTGAGGCTCGCGAAGAGCGCCACGCTTGCGTACAGCCGATCCCCGAGGAGGAGCGTTTCCCTCGGAATCCGTCCCAGAATCTCGAAGACGCGTTTCGACTCCGCTTTCGCGGCATCGGGGTCGAAATGCAGGATCCGCGGGATGCCGCGGAACAGGTCGTAGGCAGCCTCCAGACATCCAGGCAGGACCACCGACCTCACATCCCACAGCAGCTTCAGCCGATGGGCCACGGCATCCAGACGCGAACCGTCGAGTGCCCAGACTTCCGGAAACCGCTCCCGAAGCGGCGCCAGTTCCGGGCAGAAGGTGGCCTTCGCCTTCGGCACGATCCGCGCCAGGAAGGCGTCGAACAGGTTCGCGAAGAATGTCCACCGCAGGTTCTTGCATCGTTTGAAGTAGGCCTGTTCGGACGTCGCGGGTACCGCTGGCCATCCCGACGTCGGATCCCGCTGCGCCTCCTGCAGCGCCTGCGTGAGAGTCTGCGGCGCCCGCAGAATCACTGCGGCCCAGAACTGGGCCAGCGCGTGGAGCGTCCACTCGCGAATGCGCTCCGTGACACGCGTGGCCTTGAAGACGCTCTCGCACAGGCTCTCGGTCAGCACCTCCTGAAGAAGCTGAACCGCCCCCAGAAGATCGATCTGGGGCCACTCATTGTTCGCCACCCTCGAGACGGCCATGATCGAGCACGCTCCTCGGTGGCTCTCCCGGCTCTGGCCACCGGGAACGTTATAGGGATCCGCCGCCTCCTTGTCCGGAAGAATCGACCACCAGCCAGCTACGCCAGCCACCGCCAATCCGCTGCGCTTTCCCAGGTCTATGCGGCGGGCCGGCTTGGGTTAAGTTGACGGCAATGTTCTTGAAGGGGACGAGGTGTGCATAGACTGCCGGATACGTCTTCTTGAACACCTCCTCGGCCTTGCTTCCAGCACCAGACCAGGGCCAGTCGCTTTGCTCGCTTGATGGAATCGTGATGAGAAAGCACTTCCCGTCACGATGTCGCCACCTGTCTGCGTCTCGCCCTCGAAGCAGGGGCCTGATCACCTCTTTCGAGTTTGCGCTCGCTTCGATGAGGCGAGCATGCGTGGAGGCATCGATGATGAATGCGTCATTGAATCCGGTCTTCAGCCCGTAGTACGGACTCGACCCTGCTCGTTCTCTCAGGGGTTGCCCCGTCGTACGAATCTTCTCCAACAGGCTCTGAACCAGGGGGCTCTCCAACGACCACCCCTCCCTGCGGAGAAACCTCGTCGGAACTTGGTGTTTGCGACTCGCAACGAACGCCTGCAAGTCCATGCGGTCGTGCCACTCCTCTCTCGGTACTTCGCACGCCCCCATCGTCTCGGACTCCGGAGGGCCCACCACGAGACCGTCTGGTCGCGGGCGCTTGGCCACGATCAGGATGCACGGGAACGTGTCGGCGTCGGGGAAGACGGGTGAGTGTCCGAAGTTAATCAGTTCAAGCGGCTGTCCGGTGAGCCTCAAGAACTCCCGGAGCTTCTCCCCGTAACCGGCGCGCATCCACTTGTTGGCGACGATCATGCCCATCCGTCCCCCGACCCGCAGGTTGCTGACCTCAGCCTCCTGGAAGTAGACATAGAGGTCATTCGTGCTGTCGAAGGTCTGGTACTTCGTCTTCAGGTAGGTCTTGAGCGCCTTGATGGTCTCCTGTCTGACGTAGGGGGGATTGCCCACCACGCAGTCGAAGCCTGCCGAGCCTGCCCTCATCTTGTCTTTGTGCGTGATCTGTAGGTGTCCGCCGTCGATGAATCCGAAGAACACCTCGGGGAACTCGATCCCCCAGTGGAAGAAACGCAGATCCTCGGCGAGCTTCTCCACCTTCTCGACCAAGCGGCGCCCCACCTCGCCAGGAATGGAGGCACGAAACCTCCGTGCGTCGGTGAGGTCGAGTTGGCCACCCCGTTCGACCAGATTCTTGGCCTCCGGCTGGCCGAAGTACTGCGCGACGATGAGATCGAGGACGATCTTGTACCCAGCGAGCGCCTCCCTTGCCTTCGCGTAGAGGCTGGCGGAGTTGGCGACCTCGGCCGCGGTTGCGTCGGCCATCTTGTCCACGAGCAGCACGTAGTTGATGGCCCGCAGGAGCGGCTCGTAGTCGACGGAGAACAACGTGGCCGTAGCAGCCTCCAAGTCGGCGAAGGTGGCACCCACGAGGGAGTTGCCGTAGCGGAGGTGGTGGTCGAGGAAGTTGAGCGGCGCGCCCAGGGTGAATGCGTCGAGCCAGAGACTGACCTTCGCCAGCTCGACGGCCATCGGGTTGAGGTCGACGCCGTAGATGCATCGCTTCAGGACGTGCCTCTTGAGGAGGTGGATGTCGGTCAGCTTCCCCGGGTCGACTGTGACCCCCTGTTCTCCGAGGGACTGCAGGATGCTCCTTCGCGCCAGGTCGAGCGCGAAGCTCACGGGGTTGATCGGGAATTGGTTGAGGAACTTGAGCAGGCGATCCGTGACGAAGTCGACCGTCTCGACCAAGAAGTGCCCGCTGCCCATTGCTGGATCGAGGACACTCAGGTCGAACAGGACCTCCACTAGGCCCTTGTGGTGGTTGTACGTCTGAAGTCCCGCCCATCGGCGGGAGTCCATCTCGCCGCTCGCGACCTCCTTGATCGGGTACGCTTCCGACTTCTGGAGTTCGTTCTCGAACGTCTTGCGAACCCTGCGGAAGTCCCCTCGCAGGGCCTCCAGCTTCTCGTCCAGGACGGGACCGACGGTGTTGGCCACGATGTACTCGACGACGGGATCCGGCGTGTAGTACGAGCCCGACGCCTTGCGCTCGGCCTTGTCGTTGGACAGGTAGACGTCACCCTTCCGAACGACGGCGACTGCATGTTTTCCCTTCTTCCCCTTTGCGCGTGCGAGAGGGACGTAACTCTCGCCCTTCTTGTCCGCGTGGGTGGCGAGGTCCTCCTCTGCGACCTTCAGCTTGAACTCCAGCAGCCCCTCGTAGATTGACCCGAGGTGCCGGACTTCGAGCGACTTGTAGTCGATGAAGACGAGCGCAAACGTGCGGTCGTCCGGGTCCCTGGCGAGTCGGTCTAACGCCAGGGCGAGGTGGCGATCTGGCACCTTGTGCCCCAGGAGGAACCGGGCGATGCGTTGGTCTCGGCCCTCGCCCTTCTCCGGCGTCGTCGTGAACAAACCGCCGTTGTACGTCGGGACGTTCAGGATCGGGTCGCCCTTGTCCATCGCCCGGAACAGCCGGCTCAGTCGGTCGTACAGCAACGTGTCCTTGGGTGAGTATGCCTTCTCCAGCGCCGCGACAATCCCGCTCTCGGCCGAGCCCGCCCTGTCGGCGACCTCCTCCTTGATTCTTGTCAGGCTCGCCTCGTGGTACGGCGCCTCGCGGATCGGCAGTAGATCGCGGCTCTCGGCGTAGAGCAGGAACAGCAGGCGGTAGAGCAGCGTCAGCGTGCCCTCGTAGACCTCGCCCAACTCATCCTCGCTGGGCGTTTTCCCCTGACCGGGACGGTGGAGGCGATCCGACAGGAAGCCGTGGGCCAGGTGCGGAAACACCTGCAGGAATACTCGATCCTTGAGGCGCTCTCCAAGCCGCTTGGCGTACTCCCGGCTGCCCTGCAGGACGCGGTCGAGCCAGCACCCCTGGTCCGCGGATGCCCGAAATGCATCGGAGCGGAAGAAGAGCGACCAGTATCGGAATGCCTCGTTCGGGTCGGTGTCAGCCGAGGCAGTGATGGCCTCGACGAGATCCACCTCGTAGAAGTTCGTGGCGCGAGCATGGGCCCTGCGGCTGTACAGGCGCCACAGCTTCCCATTCGTCACGACGATCCAGTCGGCGATCCCCTCGTCGAGCGCGGTCACGACGCACGCTCCGGGGTTCTCGTCGGGGGTGTCCGCGTCATGGGGGTCGGGGCCATCCAGCCAGCGATCCCACGAATACACGAACGCCGCCGTCAGGGGGCTCCCGTCGGGGCTCTTGAGCAGGTAGTCGGGCTGTGTCTGGCTCGTCCTGCTGGGTCGGTTGACGGAGGGCCTGAACCCGAGTCGCTTGAAGAGCGGCGCGAGGAGTTCGTCGCGGAGCACGTCCTCGTCCTTCCCGCCCCACCTGACCTGGGCGTCACGCAGGAGATCCCGTACGAACGGGAACAGCTCGGACGGGTTGTCGCGCCACGCGGGGTCGTCCCGCAGGCGCTCCCGCAGGTAGTAGTCGGAGAATAGAGCCCGGTTCTGGAAGTACTCGCCCGTGTACGCCGCGGCGTCGAACACGCTGCGGAGCTTGTCGAACTGCTCCAGCCCGTCGCGGCAGGTCCAGGTGAACCTCCTGAGCGCACGCAGGTCGAGCCGATCAGGGGCGCGACGATTGACGCAGATGGTCTTCGAGACGACCTGGATGCGATCGGTGGCGACGGGTCCCTTCCGCTCTCGTCTTCGCTTGTCGAGGAGGACGAACTCCAGCGTGTCGAAGTCCGACGCCAGCACGAGCAGGTGGTCGACGTTGCTTCGCCCGAGGACGCGCACGAGATCGTTCCGCACCTTCGCGGTGAGGGATCTCGGCTGCGCGAATACGATGCGAAGGAAGTGCTCGGAGTCCTCGGAGAGTAGCTCGATCCGCTTGAGGGCGGCGGCTGAATCGCCGGATAGGCCAACGGCCTCGGGCGAGAGGAGCGCCCGGCGGGAGGTGTCGTACCCCAGCCTCGCCAGGAACGCCGCGATCGCGTCTGGCGAGGCCAGCTCGGCGACCTCTTTGGACTTCAGGTCGAGATCGGTCCTGTGCGGCACGGCGTCCGTCCTGGTCATCAGAATCTGGTTGGCCTGCGGACGTGCAGCGTCAAACGAGGCTGAGTGCCGCGGGCAGTTCCCCGCGCTGAACCGCGGTGCGTGCGACTCCGGCCCTCTGAGCAGCCCTGGCGCCGCAGGTCGGGTAGAGTATTTCCGCAAGTCCTCAGACGCAACAGGAATGGAGGCGCCGCCTACCGCCCCCCCATGTTTCGCGATCCACCCGCGGTCACTTCGGACATCGCGGGCACGAAGCCAAGAGCCCGCGATCTTGGGGGAGCACGCAGCGTTGTCGTCGGGGAACGCCAACAACTCCTACTCGCTGGTTGCGTGCGAAGGTCACCCGCTGTAGCTTCATGCCCTCGTCCCTGCAGGAGGTGTGAGACTCATGGGGGAGCAGGCCGGTCAAGGCGACGCCGTAGCGCCGCGGATCACGGTCGTCCTGCCGAACACACCGCTGCTGGATGCCGTCGTCGCGCTCGCCGACGGGAACAAGGCGACGCTCGGGCTCTTTCCCCGAGGCGCGTTCGAGGATCACGCAGGCCGCAGGCACATCGTCGCGGCCGTGGCCGAGAACGGTGACCTCCAGGGCTACCTCATGTTCAGGGTGGTCAGGCGGAGCGAGACCGCCGTCATCACCCACCTGTGCGTTGCTCACGACCTCCGCGGAAGAGGCATCGCGGAGGCGCTCGTGGATCACCTCAAGCGGGAGACGAAGAATCTCGTCGGGATTCGCCTCCGCTGCCGCAAGGACTACAAGGAGAATGGAGTCTGGCCCAAGTTCGGGTTCAAGGCAATCCGCGAGGTCCCGGGCGGCGGAAAGGAGCCGAAGCCGCTCACCGAGTGGTGGTTCGACCACGGCCGCCCGAACCTCTTCGATGTCCTGGAGCGAAGACCGCCGAGGCCGGACGCGATCCGTGTCGTGATCGACACGAACGTGTACCTCGACCTGAATGCGGATGGCCGACCGGATGGCGCGTTCTCCCGGGCCCTCCTTGAGGACTGGGTCGGGGCGGTCGCGGAGATCGAGTGGCTGGTCACGCCGGAGCTCGACACGGAACTCGCCAAGGGAGGCTCGTTGCGTTGCGAGGGGTACCCTGCCGTGGAGCCCGACGCCGCCAAGTTCGAGCAGGTCCTGCCCCGGATCATTCAGATGCTCGCCGCTGGGGGCGACGCCACATCCCTCTCGGCGAGGAGCATGTCCGACGCCCGCCACCTGGCCTACGCCGTGGCCGCAGGGGAGACGTGCTTCCTCACGCGCGACGAAGCTATCCGCGAAGGGGCGGTGAGTCTGCTGGAGGAGTTCAACCTGGACGTGCTCCACCCCCTCGACTTGGTGCAGAGGCTCGACAGGATCCGGGACGAGCAGAGGTATGCCCCCGCTCTGCTGCGCGATCGTCGCCTGCGGTTCGTCCCGCTCGACACTCGCTTGGTTGGGGACGTGGCCGTCCAATTCCGGGCGCAGGGCGAGACGAAGTCCGAGTTCGTCCGTCGCGCCAGGGCCCTCCTCGCGACCCCGCGGAGCTGTGAACTCCTCGCCGTCGTCGACGGCCAGGATCGGCTGGCGGTGCTCGCGCTCGAACGCCGAGGCGACACGGTGCTCGACATCGACATGCTCAGGGTCGCCGGCGGAGGCGGGATCGCGGAGACGCTCCGTCGCCACCTTGTCTGGAGCGTCGTCGAGCAGGCCGCCAAGGAGCGGCGCGCGGTGGTGGAGTACCGCGACGCCGTGTCCGATGGCGGGTTCCTCGTCGAGTGCGACTTCGCCCAGAGGGACAACCGTTGGATCCGCCTGCAGGCTGTCGGGGAGTACCGCCCCGCGGCCCTGGCCTCCTGGCTTCGGGAACTATCGTCGGCGCCATCGACCCCAGCGCCCGCCTCGGCCACGGCCGTGTCTCTCGCCGAGCAGCTCGCGATCGGGGGCCCGGAGCGCGTCGTAGCGAAGATCGAGCGGGCACTTTGGCCCGCGTCCCTCGTGGAGAGCGGGATCGCGTCCTGCTTGATCCCGATCAAGGGGATCTGGGCGAAGGAGCTGTTCGACCACGAACTCGCGAGGGGGTATCTCTTCGCCCCCTCGACGCACCTCATGTTGAACACGGAGAACGTCTACTACAGCGCAGCACGACAGCCGTCGGAGCTGCGGGAGGGGTGCCGAATCCTGTGGTACGTCGCCTCGGACGCCCACGCGCTCCGCGCGATGTCGATCTGCGACGAGGTCGTGATCGACGACGCGAAGCCGCTCTTCAAGGAGTTCCAGCACCTCGGCGTGTACACCTGGAAGCAAGTCGCGGAGATGACGAAGAAGCGTGCCTCGACCAGGCTCATGGCCATCCGCTTCTCCCACACGCGGCTATTGGACAGGCAGGTACCCCTCGACGCCATGAGGGACGTCTACCGGAGGGGGACTGGGAAGCAGTTGCCGCTTCAGTCTCCGCTCGCCGTTGACGAGGGAATAGTCTTGGGCTGGCTCTCGTTGTCGAGGGGATCCGATGGTCGACGTCCTGATCTCGATTCGGCCGCGATTCGCCAACCTGATCCTCGATGAGAGGAAGGTCGTCGAGATCCGCCGCCGGGCCTCGGGAATCCACGCCGGCGATCGCCTCGTCATCTACAGTTGCACCCCGGAGATGAGCGTTGTGGGGGCGTGCCGGGTCGTAGAGGTGGTCGTGGAGGAGCCCCAGACTCTCTACCGACGCTTCGGCGTGGCGGCATGCCTCGGCAGGGAGGAATTCCTTCGGTACCTGGACGGCGCGTCTCGCGGCGCGGCGATCAGGGTCAGCCAAGTCGAGCGGCTCGACGTGCCGATCACCCTCGCCTCACTCCGCGCCTCCCTCCGCGGCTTCACGGTTCCGCAGTCATATCGTTTCTTGGGCGCGAGCGAGATTGAGGCCATTTCGGTCGGCGGAGGTGGCGCCGCAGGGACGGCTCGGTCAATCGCCTCCTGAGGCTGGACCGCTCGGCGCTACAGCGAACCAGGAGGCGGAGCCTACTGGTGGTGCTGCCTGTTCAGGCGCTCCAGATCCACCTCGATGGTGCCCTTCACGGCCCCGGTGTCATCCGCCGTAATCGTCCACCCGCACGCGTGCGTCGTCGCGTGGCCCCGCTGGAGCGCGCACATGGCGCGGAGCATTCCGACGGGCGCGGCGTCCCCTGGGTTGATCGGCCCGACCTCAATCGTGGGTCTGGAGAAGGACGGCGTCTTCTGCCAGCCGCCCCCCGCCTCCGCACGCCCGACGCCTACCGATTGCGGGAATTCCTCCTGGAACTTGAGCAGCACGCCTCGCGCAGTCCCCGTACCGGAGTTCCTGATCGTGAGCCAGTATCCGGACCCCCTCTGCGGGCGCTCCTCCCACGCCGCCACCAGGTCCAGCCTAGCCTGGGGTCGCGACGCGCCTCCGACCGCGTGGCTACCCGGGCCGGCGTCCCCGACCGCGTCGAGCAGCCTGTACCCAACTTCCGCCGCGGGTGGCGGCATCCCCACCGCGAGTTCGACCCGACGATCCGTGAGCACGCGCAGCAGTTCGACCAGGACGTGATCCAAGCCGTCCTTCGTGGAGACGCCGAGATGCCCAGCGAGGATTGGGGAGAACGAGCGAACCTGCTCCACACCCACCTTGTGCCAGATCGGTAGAATGACCTTCTCGCCTGTCGCCGCTTGCCGCGTCGCCAGGGCGTCCAGCTCCATCTGCGGCCACGGCTTCTCGAAGAAGCTGGGACTCAAGATAACGATGCCGTAGTGGGATCGGGCCAAGCCCTTGTCAATTGCCGCGCGGAGGCCGTCGCCGACGGTGAGGATGAATTTGTCGTACCATACTCGAAGCCCCTTCGCGACGAGGGCGCGGGCGAGCGGTTCCGCGATCTCGGCCTTGTCTTCGGTCGCGTGGCAAACAAAAGCGTCGAATTCAATCACAGGAGACTTGGTCGACGGGGAATCCCTTCCCGCGTTCGCCTTCGTCTCCGCATGCTCGCGAACGGCCGCGAATTCGCGTGCCATGTCGGAAGTCAAGGTCTCCGAGAGCTGACTGATCCGGCGTCGAACGCTCTCTTGGAGAGGGGTATTCCCACGTGCATAGCCGACCATCTCCGACACGAGGCTCCGTGTCAGCGCAGCCGTGCGTCTCTGAAAATCCGCCTCCAAGTCCGCAACCTCCTGCACGGACTTCCCCACGTCGGCATGAAGCGTAAGAAACTCGCGCTCCCTCTGGTAGGCACCCTCGAATTGTCGTTCGATCTGTTCGAGCAAGGGCCTCGCGGCGCTACGTCCGAGGCCGCGCGATGCAGCCTCGGCAACGATCTCCTCGCGCTCGCGGCGGCCCTGCGCAGCCGCCCGACGAATGTCTCTCAGGAGCCTGTCCAGCGCGATGTCGATCACGGGAAACCAGCCCACAGGACCAGAAGAAGGACCCGCACGCGACCCGAGTATACTGCCCAGGACCAACTACCCGCCACCGGATCGCGCTGACGGCATACGCACGAGAGAGCGTGTCTCTATGCGGTGGGTGGCGCCGCTCTGATCGACGGATCCACGTAGACGGGTGGTTGATTCGCACGTCCGTCGCGCCGAACGAGTGCCGGCAGCGACTACGGGAGATCCCACCGGTAGATCTCGGGGCAGGCCGAGGATACCCTGTCGTGAAATGCCGACCCTCCTCCTGCCGCCGCGCTACACGCCCGACACCAACGCGATTTGGCAGGCGGCCGTCGCGGCGGGGTGGGAGACGGAGCGCGTCCACGGTTGGCGCGTGCATGACGATCTTCGCGGCACCGATGTCGTCCTCTACGGCGAGCCGCTGTTCGCCGCCGTGGTCGCAGACCAGCTCGGCCTCGCGCTCCTGGAGCCGACGTTCGACTGGGTCGCGGCGCTGCCCGACCCGCTGCGGAAGAGGCGCGTCGAGTTCACCACGCTCGCGGAGGCCCGCCGCCTTACCGAGCCGTCCTTCGTGAAGCCGGCGGACGACAAGTGCTTCCGCGCCGGCGTGTTCGCATCGGGGGACGAACTGCCCGTGGAGGCGGTGCTGCCAGGCTCGACCCCCGTCCTCGTCGCCGAGCCCGTCGAGTGGGAGATCGAGTTCAGGTGCTTCGTCCTGGAGGGGAGAGTCGTGGCCCACTCGGCCTACCTGCGGCGGGGGAACCTGAATCGCGCGGAGGACGGCTCGTGGCCCGCGACGAACGAGGAGGTCGAGGTCGCGCTGGCGTTCGCAGCGGAGGTTCTCTCCGACGTGGCCGTGCCCCCTGGCGTCGTCCTGGACGTCGGCGTCATCGAGGGGCGCGGCTGGGCGGTCGTCGAGGCGAACGCCGCGTGGGGATCCGGGATCTACGGGTGCGACCCGTCGGCGATGCTGCCCGTGATCGCCAGATCCTGCTGCCCGAGGGCGAAGGTGCGCGAAGAAGACCGTCGGTGGGTCATCCGTTCTTGAGCGTCTACCCGATCCCCTGCCGCGTTGACCAGACTCCAAAGTGGGCCATCAGACCCACTCCGTCGCCCCGCCATCATCCTCGGGGTCGCGGTGGATGATCACCGCCCAGCCGGGCTCCCGTGTCCACCTCTCGCGGAAGCGGAGGCGCGAGTACGGCCAGTCCGGGTGGCGTCGCTCCATGATCTCCATGATGGCGTCCGCGTGCTCCTCCTCGTGGATCCCGCAGACCTCGATCCCGTACAACGAATGGTCGATGTCGACCGAACCGAAGTGGCTCATCCACTCGTACCCGGCCTCCGACAGGACTGCGAGCGTGTCGTTTCGGATGTCGAACAGTTCGGGGCAGAACCGGAATCTCGGCATGGGCGTGCTCCGGCTTCCGATCCTGCCATTCCTGGCCGACCAACGCAACGGGGCAGCCCGATCTTGGCGGACGCATCCTTGCCGCGCGACTTCTCTGGGCGTACGCTCGTGTTCGCGCGATCGGGGGAGGACGCACAGCCTGACATCCGTTGTCTGCGGAACGAAGCCATGAGCCAAAACTATTCGCCAGGGCATGACGTGCACCCGATCCAGGCGCGGAAGGCGATGGAGGACCGCGCCTCCTGGCGGACCGCCACGCTCGTCAAGGTGGAACTGGATACTGTCACCATCGAGATCCAGGATGGGGAGATGGTGCCGTTCGTCTGCCATCGCGCCCCCGAGCTGAAGGGTGCACTCGAACGCGGGACGCCGCTCGGCGGGGAGACCCCGACGGTCATCCTCGTGGAGCGGTGGCGCCTGCTGATCGTGCCGCTGGGCAGGGGCGGCAAGGAGCCGCCGACGAGGATCCGGTTCCTCACCGGTGCCTCGTCCCTCGACGGCGGGGCCGCGACCGCCGGGCTGTCCCCCGACGACGGCTACGATCTCCTCCTCTTCAGCATCGAGAGGGTAGAGCCGAAACCCTCATTGCCCACGACGGGGTCAGAATGATCGGCCCCCTGAGGCGCGAGGCCCTGCCCGTGCTCACCAAGTCATGCTGGCGGCGAAGGCATGTCGGCGAGGGGGAAAGGCGCTGGGTCATTTGCGCGTGATCGCCTGCCCGCCTGATCGGGCATCGGTGCATCCCTTGCCCCGCGAACCCTCCGCGCGTACCCTTCCGCCGTGTCCCCATTCGACGGAGGTGCCCCGTGGACGAACTGACGAGGCGGCTCGACGCCCTTGAGCGGTGGGACCGCTGGCTCACAAGGACGGTCATGCTGATGGCGCTCGCATTCGCCGCGCTCCTCGCCGTCGGCTGGAAGTCGCCAGATGGGACGGTCGAGGCGCAGGAATTGGTCGTCATGGACAAGGACGGGAAAAAGCGCGCTTGGCTGGGTGTGGATGCCGACGGCACACCGGGCCTCATGCTCTTCGGCCAGGACGAGAGAGTGCGTGCGGTGCTGGGGGTTGGCCCCGACGGCTTGACGCTCCTCGCGCTCGACGACGCGAATGGGAAGAAGCACGCTGAGTTGGGCGTGGCCTCCGACGGCACGCCGGGCCTCGTGCTTTCCGACAAGGACGGGACGCCAGTCTGGAGCGCGCCGCCGAAGTAACCCTCTTCGCATCCCGCCCTCGACCGCGGAGGCGCTCGACCGCGACCTCCTCGACACGGCGTCCGGCCGGCGGTAGGCTTGCCGCCCTTCGGCAGGAGCACGACATGGATCAGGACATGGAACGCATCCCGCAGGACAACATCCGGTTGAACATCATGCGCCCCGCGGAAATCCCCTGGCCGGAGGAGCAGGACCTCGACGCGGCCATCGAGGCGGCCGTCCCCGAGGTGTGCGAGTTCTATCGGCGGCTGCTCGTGGAGCGCGGGTTCAAGTACGTCACGGTGGAGTGGGAGGACGAGGGCAAGGGGCCCGTCCCGCCCGAGCCCGAGGACAACTGAGGCAGGCCGCTCCCCTCCGGACTGTGCCCGCTTGACGCCGCTCTGCTGCGGTCGTAGCCTTCCGCGAGTTCGAGGCAATGGAGCCCAATGGACCAGACTGACGGCGGGCAAGGTCGCGCATGGCGTCGGATCCCCTTCCGCCGGCGGTGCAAGATCCTCCTCTCCGCCGGCGTCGGCCAACGCCCCGACGCCGAGGTCGCGCTGGACATCGGCCTCTGCAAGAGGACGGTCGCCGTCTATCGCCAGCGCATGAACCGGCGGTTGGCGGTCTCCGCGCTGCTCCGCGCACGCCAGCGCGGCAGGGGCGGGCGGACGGACCAGGACCTCGCGCCGCGCGTCCGCGACCTCGCGCGCAGGGGCTACAGCGCGAGCGCCATCGCCTTGCGCCTGGAGATCACGCGCGAACGGGCCGCGCGAATCGCCGCCGGCGTCGGCATCACGCTGGTCCGGAAGCGGGCGACCGAGAAGCGCGACCCGTCCGACCTCCTTGAGACGGAGGAGATGGGCCGCGTCATGTCGAAGGCCGCAGGCGACGCCCTGAACGAACGATACCGGAAGGGCGTCTACGGGCCCCTCGTCCGTCGGATGCGGCCCCTCGCGGCGAAGGGGCTGACGTTCACCGAGGTCTGGCGTCGTCTCGGCAAGCCGCGATGGCTCGTTCTCAGGGCGGCCCGATGGGGCGGCGTGCAGTTCGCCAAGCAGTTCGACTCGGACGGGAAGCAGGCGCTCGCGGATCACATCCGACCCCTCGCGGAGGCCGGACGCACCCAGGCCGAGATCGCCCGGGCCCTGCACGTCCCCGTCAGCCGCGTATCCGCTGCGGCGGACGCCTCCGGTGTCCCGATGGTCAGTCACTGGAAGGACTGGTCGCGGGTGGACTGGACGAGGACGAACGAGGAGATCGGGAGGGAGATGGGCGTGAGGGCGCACTCGGTCTCGCTCAAGCGGGCCAAGCTGCGCCGCGCGGGCCTGCAGATCCCCCCGTCGCGCGGGGTCCCCTCGGTGCCCCCGCCCGTGGTCCCCTGGCAGCAGGTTGACTGGACGAAGGCGAACCTCACGATCGCGAGGCAGTGGAGCGTCTCCGCGCACGCCATCGGACAGCTGCGTCTGCGCCTGCGGCGACGCGGTGTCGCGATACCGCCGTCCCCGCTGCCGGCGAAGGAGTGGTGGGAGGGGTTCCACGCCAGGGCCGCGGCCATCGCCCCGCAGGTCCTCAAATTGCGGGGGCGCGGGTGGACGATCAAGCGAATCGCCAGGAAGCTGAGGGTCACGCCCGCCGTCGCGGGGGTCGCCGCGCGGCTGGCCGAGGGGGGCGTGGGCGAGGCGAAGGCGCCGCCGGACTGGGCCTCGGTGGACTGGACGAGGTCGAACCGCGAGATCGCCGAGCGGCTCGGCGTCGGCCCCAGGACGGTCGCGTTCAGGCGCTCGCGACTGCGGAGCCGCGGGTTGGACGTCCCGCCCTCCCCCCGCCGGACCTGGACGGGCCGCGCCCCGACGTCGTGGGACGGCGTCGACTGGTCGCAGCCCAACGGAGTGATCGCCGGTCAACTCGGCGTGGCGGAAGCCACCGTCGAGACCGCCCGCGGGCGGCTGCGCAGGTCCGGCCTGCAGGTTCCCCGCTCCCCGTTCCCCTCCGAGAGGCTCCGCCAGGCCATGAGGGCCAGGGCCGAGGCGGCGGTCGAGCGGGTGCGGCCTCTCCTGCGGGACGGGCTGAAGGTCGGGGAGATTGCCCGCAGGCTCGGGCTCTCGCACGGCGTCGCGGGGATCGCGGTCCGGATCGCGAAGGGGGAGGAGACGCCGCCGGTGCCGAAGGACGAGGGGCCCGCGCCCCGCGAGGAGGGGGAGGCGTAGCCGCGGGAACAACTCGTCGCCCTACCCGCCTTCGACCATCCGCAGGATCTCGGACAGGATCCGCAGTACGCCCTGGCCGACGCGGAGGTCGGCCCGCTTCAGCACTTCGTTGATCCTCGCGCGGTTGACCTTCTCGGGGGCCTCGACGCCGCTCGCGGCGAACATGAACACCTGGACCGGCTCGACCCCGAGGCCGCGGCAGATCCGCTCGACGTTCTGCATCGTGACGTTCTTCTCCCCGCGCTCGATCGCGCCGAGGTGCTTGTAGTCGAGGCCCGCCTTCGCCGCGAGGGCCTCCTGCGTCAGGCCCTGGTCCTTCCGCAGCTGCCGGACCCGCCGCCCCACCTGCTCCTGGAGACTCGCCATGTCGCCCTCCTGACCTCGGCAGTCTAGGAGGAGCGCCGCACGGGCAAAACCCACCATAGTGAGCCATTGACGTACGTGTCTCTTCATGGTAGGTACATGCGTGCGAATCCTCCTCGCGGAGCGCCACGCCGCGAGAGGGGTGGAGGGCGGCCTGCGGCTCCTGCTCGGTCACTCCGTGGACAAGGCGGGGTGCATGTCCGAGCCGCAACGGCCCTGACCGTTCAGCGGCCATGCCCCGCATGGGAGCCTGACGAGATGGCGATCAAGTTCCGCTGCTCGTCCTGCGGAAAGAAGCTGGGCGTCGAAGACCAACTCGCCGGCCGCAGGGGCAAGTGCCCTGACTGCGGATTCCTCTTCACCGTCCCCGCTCCAGACGCCCCGTCCCCTCCCTCGCCGCGCGTCATGCGGCAGGACGATACCGACTACGCCGTCGACATCGACGGGACGGACCAGGACGCCGATCCGCGTGGGGCGGGGGATTCCTCGACGCCCGCCAGATCCAGCACGCTCAGCCCCGCGGACCCCGACCTCCTCTTCGGCCGCCTCGCCCTGAAGGCCGGCCTCCTCTCCGAGGAACAGGTCAGGTGGCTCGTGGACGAGCAGGCCAGGCTCGCGACGGACGGATCGCGGGCCACCCTCGGCGAGATCGCCCAGTCGCTCAGGCTGCTCACGTCCCATCAGGTCCAGGTCCTGCTCCTCGGGCAGGAGTTCGCCGTCCTGCGCGACGAGGATCGCCGCCTCGGGTCGCTCGCCGTGAGGAACGGGTTCGCGAGCGAGGAGGAGGTTGCCCTCGCGCTCGACGAGCAGAAGCGGGCGTACCAGGAGGAGCGAACGCTTCCCAAGCGGCTCGGCGAGATCCTCGTCGAGATGGGGACCCTCTCCCAGCAGCAGATCGACTCCCTCCTGAAAGCGCAGGCTCGGCTCGCTGGACGGGGCGCGACTCCGGCCTCGGCTGCCCCCTCAAACGTCGCGCCCGCGCCGTCGCCGGCCGAGACCCTGCCGTCGACGACGGCGTCGGGGGAGGCGGTGACGGGATGGCTGATCCAGGAGGCGGGCGAGGGTGCGGGGACGAAGTACCCGATGGGCGCGAGGGCGATCCTGGGGCGGCAGCCGACCAACGAGGTGCCGCTGCCGGAAATTCGCGCGTCGCGGCAGCACGCGAAGATCGAATTCATCGCCCTCGCGAAGCAGCACGTCGTCGCGGACCTCAACAGCAGGAACGGGACGTCGGTGAACGGAGAGCCGCTGACGGAACCGCGGGCCCTGCAGCCAGGCGACCGCATCCAGATCGGGCAGACGGTGCTCCGGTACGAGGCTGGGGCCGGCGTCACCCCAGGGTTCATTCCCCCTGGCGTGACTATGGCCGCGCCAGGGGCCGGGATGGGGTCCCAGATCCGCCGCGAGACGGTCGCCATGCGCGCGGCGACGCCGGCGGCGGCGAGAATACCCGCCGGCGAACGTCTACCCCCCACAGGCGACGATGTCGTGGCAGAGGTGGTGCCGCCCAAGGAAGCACGGCCCGCGCGAACGATCCGGATGGGCTCGCAGCTTCGACGGGATACGACCGCCTTGGGTGCGGCTCGATCCGATGGGGACGCGGCGCCGGAGGAGCCGACCGGCCATCCGACCCGTGCCGGCGCACTTCCGTCCCACGATGCAGGGCGGAGAGGCTCGCAGGAGTCCGAGGCGGGGAGGGCTCTCCGACGGGCGGCGGCTCTGCTGCGCAGGAGGGGAGTCCTGGCGGGCGGCGCAGTCGTCCTCCTGATCGGGATGGGGACGTGGATGCTCGCCAACCGCGGCGAAGGGGGGAATGCGCCCGCGGTCGCGACGGGGACCGAGTCGGCGACCGCGCCGGGGGCCCCGTCCGTCCCGCAGACACCCGCGGACGCCTCCGATCCCGCGGGGACGTTGCGAACGGCCTGCGCCACATCCCCCACGACCCCGCCCGCACCCGCATCGGACGTAGCGACCGCTCCTCCACAGACGGCTCCGCACGAGGCCGATCATGACCAGGATGGCGACCGTGGCCGCGCATCGCAGCGCGAGGCGAGGGCCAAGATCGAGCAGGCGAAGGCCAGCATCGCGGGCCGCGACTTCGACAAGGCCGAGGCGCTGCTCCAGGAGGCGCTGTCCCTCGATCCGGAGTCCGAGGCGGAGATCGTGCACCTGTTCGAGGTCGCCGACCGGGGCCTGAACGAGGGGAAGACCGTCGCAGCGGACACGCCGGAGGCCCCGCCCTCCACGCCTGCACCGGCAGCGCCGAACCCGCCGCCCGACCCCAAGCGGCCGGCTCCGAGCAAGGGAGAACCGCCGGATGGTGCTGCGGCACCGCTCCTGGTTGTGGCTCAGGCGCACGAGCGGAACTCGAAGTTTGACCTCGCCATCCTGAAGTACAGGGAGATCCTCGCCGACTACCCGGGCACGGCGGCCGCGGCGACGGCGAAGGGTCGGCTTGCAGCCCTCCGTCAGTCGTGCCGGAAGTGCATGGGGCTCGGGATGAAGTGCCCTGACTGCGCCGGCAAGGGGACGAAGTACACGACCTGCGCGATGTGCAACGGCGCCGGGAAGGGCGCGGGGTCGATGCAGGCGGGCAAGGCGGGAGGCATGCAGAACGGCATGTGCCCCCGATGCAACGGGAGCTGCAAGCACGACGAGATGTGCAGGAAGTGCGGCGGCGTCGGCAGGGTCCGGTGCACCGTCTGTTGGGCGCTGCCCGCCCTGGAAGGAAGCGCATCGTCGCAGCGGGGGAAGAAGGAGCCCGAGCTGCTCGACGGCTGGTCGCAGAACCTCGCGCTGATGGTGACGGGGAGGGATGGGTGGACCGGCCCGGATTACGCCGCCTTGGAGAAGGATCTGAGGGCCAAGCGCGCCGGCGCGGGGGAGAGCCCCGCCGCCATCGCCGACTCCCTGGGGGCCGCGCTGATGGCGCAGGGCAAATTCAAGGAGGCGTCGGACTGCTTCGCCAAGTCCCTCTCCCTCCGGAAGGAGGCCCTCGGGAAGGACGCGCCGGAGGTCGGGGACTGCTTCCTCGAATTCGGCCTGCTCGATGCGGCGCAGGGGAAGACCGCCGCCGCGCTCCTGAACCTCGACCAGGCCCACCTCGTGTACATGACCGCCTGGAACGCCGCGAGGAACAAGGAGTTCTTCCTGCTCGTCTGGGGCGCCGCTACCGAGAACCAGCCCGAGGGACTCGCGAAGGACGCGATGGAGGTCGCGCAGAGCGAGGGACGGAGGCAGGTGAAGGAGGAGATCGACTCGATCGCCGCTCGGATGGAGCGGGCCAATCTCCTGCGCGACCTGATCGAGACCTGCGAACTCAGGTGGCGATTCAAGGGCGCCGGCGGGACGGGGGAGGACGCTCCTCCCAGCGCGTCAGTGGGCGACGAAGACAAGGCGCGCGCCCTCCTCGGCACGGCGGAGCAGTTTGAGAAGAACGGAATGAAGGACAGGGCCATCGAGAGGCTGAACGAGATCATCGCCAAGTATCCCGACACGGAGTCCGCTGCGAAGGCAAAGGAACGGCTCGCCGACCTCCAGAGTGCGGGAGGCACGGGCGCGTCCGATGGAGGGGGCAAGACGACCGATGGGCCGCCGAAGGGCGATTCCGGCGCCGGCCACAACGCTACGGACAGAGATAAGGCGGAAGCCTGCCCGACATGCGGCGGTCGCGGGACCGTCCAGTGCACATCCTGCACCGACGGCACCGACGGCAAGGTGACCGTCGAATGCGACGCATGCCACGGCGAGTCATTGTCTGCGTGCGCCGCCGCATGGGGAGAGCACATGGAGGCAGGGAAAAGCGCGTTTGGCTCGCAGGATTTTGGCGGAGCAGAGGAGGAGTTGCGGGCCGCGCTGCGCGTCGCGGAAGCATTCGGGGAGCACGACGTAAGATTTGCAGAGTCTCTCATCGCCCTCGGGGGAGTGCTAAAGATGCTGAACCAGAGGAGCGAGGGGGAGGCGATGGTCAAGCGGGCCAAGGAAATCGTTGAGTATCTGAGGCAGAATGGACTCTCCGTGCAGAAGAAGTGCGCCAAGTGCAAGGGCACCGGCAAGATCACGTCGGCGTGTCCCGACTGCAAGGGCAAGCGGGTGGTCCCCTGCCCCGATTGCGGAGGCAAGTATGCCGGCGGGGGCGGCAGCGCGTCGGATGACGAACGCGCGAATTCGCTGCTCACGGTTGCGCAGGCGTTCGAGACGAACAAGAAGCCCGACCTCGCCATCCAGAAGTACCAAGAGATTCTATCCAAGTATCCTGGCTCGGAAGCGGCGGCGACCGCGAAGAAGCGGCTGGAGGAACTACAGGCGGGTGCTGGCTCTGACAAGTAGCGCCTCGCCCGACAGCGCCGGGGTCTCTCGACCGGTGCTCGTCCCGCCGCCACCGACCGCGCAGTCCCCCGTCGGAGACTGGAATGACGATCGCGATCCGCTGCGACCTGTGCAGTGCCAAGTTCGAGGTCGATGACGGGAGGGCGGGCCATCGGGTCCAGTGCCCCCATTGCAGGGAGTGGTCGCGCGCCCTCGCGGCCGACCCCCGTGGACAGCATGGGGACGGCGGCGTGGGACGGGCCGCCGCGATGATCAGGTTCCACTGCGGGTGCGGGAAGAAAATCGGCGTTGCGGGCCATCTCGCGGGCCGGCGGGGCAGGTGCCCCGACTGCGGCGCCCACTTCACGGTGCCGGCGGCAAGCACGCACCCGCCTCCCCCGTCGCGCGTCATGCGGCAGGATCCCACGGACTTCAACGTCAGCATGGACGACGGGCCCGAGCCCCCATCGCACCCCGTCCCGACGGCCTCCCTCGCCTGCCCCGCCTGCGGGGCGGAACTCCCTGATGGCGCCAAGTTCTGTCCGTCCTGCGGCTCGTCGGCGCCCGCCCCGCAGAGCGCGGATCCACAGCGGCGCCCCTCACCGCTTCCGTCCGCGATGCGGCGGCACCCCCATCGGTCTCCCCGAGGTCTCGTCTCGACGATCCAGCCCGCTGCCGACAGGATCCTCCCTTTCATCCCCGACGCCCGCGCGCGGGTCGGGGCCCTGGCTGGAGGCATCGCCGTCATCGGAATCGTCATCGTCCTCGCCCTGGCAGGCGGCCAGTCCCCGAAGGAACGCGAGGCCCGCGCCAAGGTCGAGCAGGCGAAGGCCGCCGTCGCCAGGGGGGACGTCGACGGCGCGCTCGCGCTGCTGCACGATGCGGAGGCGCTCGACCCCGCGCTCGCGCCCAGCGTCGCACCGCTGCGGGCGAGCACGGAGGAACAGAAACGAAGGGCGGAGGCGAAGGAGCAGCACGACCGACGGCTTCGGGCCGAGATGAAGATCATCTCGGCGAAGAGCGCCGCAGCCAGCGGCGACGACCAGCGGGCGCAGGATCTGCTCCGGCAGGCGGAGGCGGAGTGCCCCTCGGTGCTGGACCAGATCAACGCCGCGCGGGTCGACATCACTGCCACGCTGGAGAGAGCGGCGCGCGAACGCGAGGCGCGTGCAAGGATCGAAGGCGCGAAGGCTGCGCTTGCCGCCGGAGACTTCAGGAGGGCGCAGGCGCTCCTCGCGGAGGCAGCCGCGGTGCCCTCTCTCAAGGCCGAGGTGGACCCGCTCCAGGAGAAGGCTCGCGCGCTGGCGAAGGAGTGGGTGCAGCGCAGCGTCGAGTCCGCCAGCAAGCTGATCGAGGCGGGCGATCTCGACAATGCGAACGAGCTGCTCAAGGGAACGGAGGCCGCCTGCCCGGATCTCGCGCAGGAGATTCTCGCGCTGCGAGAGGAGATGGACGCCGTCCGCGCGAGGAAGGCAGGGGAGAAGGCAGACGAGGCCAGGTCGGAGGAGGGAAGGCGGGCCGCCGCGGAGCGGGCGGAGGCCGCAAAGGCCGCGGAGCAGTATGACGTCCTCTCGGCCCTCCCTGGATCAGTGGAGTTCGCCTACGACCGCGCCATCCGGATGTCCTCCTGCGGCATCCTCAAGCAACTCACGTTCCACAAGTCGGGTTCGGTGGAGGCCCACTACAGGAACGACACGGACCAGCGGGTGAAGCCGGACGTGCTCGTGTGGGTCCTGAACAAGGACGGCGTGATCCTGTGGGGCGGGGAGGACTCATGGCTTGTGGACTCCCTCGAACCGGGCCAGGAGGACGACAAGGAGTGGTCGTACCAGTTCGCCATCGATCCCCGCTTCGCCTTCTCCCAGTGGGCGCGAAGGCCAGGCGCCTGGGATCTCAGGCCCAGGTACGTTCTGGCGGTCGGATCGAAGTACGCGCTAGAGAAGCTGGTGAAGCGCGTGGAGCAGCAGGTCACCGCCCTGGCGCAGTCGGCGACCCCCGCACCCGACGAGGGGTACACCGTCTCTTCCGCCCTGCCGGAGGTGGTGGACTTCGCCTTCGACACGCAGATCCCGATGCCGTCGTCGGGGATTGTGAAGCGCGTCATCTTCTCGTCGCAGCCGTACGTGGACGCGCACTACCTGAACGACACAGAGCAGCGCGTGAAGCCCGACGTGATCGTGTGGGTGCTCAACCGCGAGGGCGTCGTCATCTGGGAGGGGGAGGACTCGTGGGTGGCCGACGCGATGGACCCCGAGCAGGAGTACAAGAAGTCGTGGAACTACGCCCTCCAGATCAACCCGACCTTCGCGTTTTCGCGGTGGGCCCGGGAGCCGGGGGGATGGGATCTCAAGCCCGCCCACATCATGGCCGTCGGCTCCAAGTACGCCTTCGACCAGCTTGTGTCCAGGGTGGTGAAGAAGGTCGAGTCTCTCAATCGCGGGGGGAAGTAGGGGCCAGCGCCGCAGCGGGACGCAAGCCGAGGGGGATCCGATGCCCATCAAGTTTCACTGCCTGTCCTGCGGGCGCAAGCTCGCCGTCGCGGACAGCCTCGCGGGGCGCCGCGCGAAGTGCCCAGAGTGCGGCGGCGCGGTTCAGATCCCCCAGGCATCGCCGCCGGCCCCACCGCCGTCCGTCCGCCCCGCCCGCCAGGAGCCCACACGACATGACCTGCGTCTGGACAGCCAGCACGCCGCGGACTCCCCGCCGCAGCCGATCCCCGCCACCGCGTCGGCAGGCTCCTGCCCGTCGTGCGGCACCCGTCAGAAGGGAGGCGGGGAGTTCTGCGCCGAGTGCGGCGCCTCCATCCGCATCGGCCGACCGACGGCCTGCCCCGCGTGCGCCGGGGATGTCGCCGCGGGCGCGAAGTTCTGCCCGACGTGCGGCGTGTTGATGCGGCCAAGCGACCGCGCAGTCGGGGACGAGGTCGCTCCCGCGAACAAGCGCCGTGGCGCGGGGACCGGCGCCAAGGGGCTCCCGACGCTCGCGGCGAAGGACATCCCGGAGTCGCTGGCGAAGTACGTCGCGCGCGACGAGGGCGTCCTCCACGTCTCCGGCGTGCACTGGATGGTGCTCGTCTACGCGCTGGTCGGGCTCGCGATCCACGTGTCGGTCTGGTTCGCCAGCCGGAAGGACGTCGCCGGGATGGGGTTCCCGGGCTTTGGGCTGCTCCTCTTCTCCGTCATCCCGTTCTACGTATCCATGAGGTTCGTGTTCGGGCCGGGGGCGGGACTCGTCGCGCTGCTCTGCGCCGTCACGGCCCCCTTCGGCCCGATCCTCAGCCTGCTGATGGTCGCGCTGCTCGCCCTGGTCATGTGGACCACCTGCTACGCCGTGACGACCCGCAGGATCATCGAGCTGAAGACGATCGCGTTCCTGTTCCGCGTGGCCCGCGAGGTTGGGCGAGGCAAGGTCGAGTCCCTCGACGTGCACCAGTACCTCGCGGCGCTGCAGTTCGGGTACGGCACCGTCGTCGTCACCGGGAGCGGGGGCTCTCCCCTCAAGCTGCTCTACGTCGCCCGCGCGCTGCAGTTCCGCGAGGCGTTCACGGCCTCCGCTGACGCGGGGGGAGCCTGATGATCCGCATGCCGTGCCCGCGCTGCGGGCGGCAGTTCGCCGTCTCCGAGGAGAACGGTGGGCGCAAGGGGAAGTGCCCCTCGTGCGGCGAGGCGATCACCGTGCCCGTCGTGGTCCCCGCCCCCCGCAGCCCCAGCAGGCGCGCCTGGCCCATCTCTGTGGCCATCGCCATGTTCGTCGTTGCCTCGGGCGGCGCCGCCTGGTGGTACTCGGCCGCTTCGCGGAGGGCAATGGCGCAGCGCACGGAGGCGTGCTGGCGGGAATACAGGAAGGCGACCTCCGGCGTCGGGCTGATCATCGACCCGCCCGCGATCGTGAAGGGGCTCGACCAGGTCAATTCCGCAGGAAGCGACCCGCGCCTCGTCTCACTTGTGGCGGACTCGCGGACGCTCTGGCGAGACGTCGAGCAGCGGACCGGCGGCTCGTCCTGGAAGCTGTCGGCGCAGGCGTTCTTCATGGGCTTTGCGGGCGGATACCTGAACCTGTCGAGCGGCGACGAGCAGGGGCTGGCGAGGGCGCTCGGTCTGGAGACTCTCGACCAGTTGAAGTCGCTGGAACGGCGCGCCGAGGATCTGCGGCAGGCCTTCGGGCGCGAGTACGGCCCAGACGGTTGCACCTTCGAGTGACCTCGTCGCCGCACCCCAGATCCCCCTGCCTGCGCGACGTCCCAACATCAGCCGCAGGCGCACTCATGCCCGCCGGGGGCCGTCGATACGGCCAAGGGCGCTCGACACCGCTCTCCGGCGGGGCCGAGCTGCCCACCTCGGCAAGAAGGGAAGGTACGACATGGACGATCCGCAGACGATCATCGCTCGGGCTCGCGCCATCGAGCGCACTGAGGTTCCGCTCATGCCAGACGAGACCGCACTCGCGCGGTTTCTGGAGGCGCGCGTGGGCCTCCGCGAGGCCCTGCTGCGCTACGACGCCGTTGAAGCCGCGCTCACCGAGGCGCTCCGTGTGGTGGGTTCGCGGGCGGAGGCAGCGGCGAGCCTCTGGGCGACCGTGACGTAGCCGGCGCGGGCGACGGTGTGCCCTCGGGCTGGCCCGAGAGGTGGGACGTGAGGATGACGCTCGACGAGGCGAGGGGACTCGCGTACGCCGACCCTCGGCGCGAGCACTTCCCGACCCAGGCGGCGTACGCGCAAGTGACCGAGGCGCGCGAGCGGCTCGTCCACGCGCTCGGCGCGGCGCTGCGTCCCGACCCTCCCATGAGGGTCGTCGCGGAGGCGCTCCGCCGCGCCGAGGAGTACCGAGAGCTGATTACCACGCTGGTCGAGCGACCGCGCGAGCCCGTGGAATTGTCTGCAGCGGAGGCGGCTGCGTGGCTGGAGCGCGAGCGGCCCTCGCGGCCGAGGACGCCGGCCCTGTCGCCCGTCGCGCAGACGCCGCAGGGCGAGGGCTCCGAGATTGGCTACGTGATCGGGGCCGCCCTGGCGTGGCTCATACACGCGCTTGGCGGCTTGTGACCGCGGGAGACGTAGCGGAGGAGGATCCCATGATACCGGTGCCGACAGCGACCACGAGGTGGTTCATGCGCCTTGGCGACGAGAAGGGTGAACTCGTCGTCGTGTTCAAGACGCACTACCCGAAGGCGGGGGCGTGGGGCATCGTGCTGGCGGACCTCGCGCACCACGTCGCCGAGGCGTACTGCCAGCGCGATGGGACGTTCGATCCGAGGCCGATCCTGCGCGAGATCATCGAGATCATGAACAGGGAGATGATGCACCCGACCTCGCAGCGCGCGTGCTTCGCCGTGCGGGATGAACCAGAGCCGACCCTGACCTCGGGCGTCAAGGGAGGGCGCCGATGATAGCCGTCGCAACGCGCAAGCGCAGGAGGCTGATCAGTCTCCGCCTGATGTGCCTCAACGACGACGTCCCGCGCGCCTACGTGGAGTACCGCCTCGACAAGGCCGGCCGCGCAATCGTGATCTCAGGCAGCGACACGGTGGCCGCCGAGATGTACGGGCGCGGCGCCTGCACACCAGCGAAGGGCTACGAGGCGAGGATCGCCACGGGGCTGGCGGACTACCTCGGCATCCCGTTCGAGGCGGGTCGCTTCCATCGTCCCGACGAAGGCGACGCGTTCCTCGTCTGCGTCTACGCCGACAACAGGCCGCGGACGTACACCTGGGCCGAGGCAATCGTCTCGGAGGGCGGGGTCGAGCGGGTGTTCGGCGCGCGCGTCATCACGCGCTCCCATCGCGTGCTCGTCGCACTCGAAGATCCCCGCCTCCGCGACTCGATCACGAGGGCGCTTCAGCGGGCGGGCGCGTTCGTCGAGCAGGCCGCCAACGGACGTCACGTAGGCGAAGTGTTGGGCTGGCCGTGGCTCGATGTCGCCGTCGTACACCTCGACCTGCCGGCGCTCGACGCGGCCGGCCTGCTCGCACAAGCGTTCGCCCGCGCGAAGCCGGTTCCCCTCATCCTGCTTGCGGAGTTCGTGACGGCCGAGGATCGCGCGCGGGCCATCGCGCTCGGTGCGGCCTCCGTGCATGAGGCGACGGCACTCGACATGGCGCGCTTGGTAGCGGACGTGGAGAATGCGGCAGCGGCGGGGGCACCGCGCTGACCTCGGAGACGCGAGGTCGCGCTCGGCGAGGGGCATGTTGGCACGGTAGCTCGGCTGGCCGATGTGGTCATGCAACTGAGCCGGAGCCGACACTCCGCGCCGTCGCTTGTCCTGCTGCGTGCCGATTGGCCTCCACTCCCCGAACTCCTCCGCCGCCGAGGCGACGTCGCCCCGTGGACCTCCACCCGTCCCGTCCTCCATGCGACGGTGCCGCTCAGCCGTGATCGAGGCCCTCGCGACCGGCCTCCACGACCTCTACGTCGGCCGGTGACGGGCCGCGGCGAACGCGCTTGGCCCGAGGGTGCCACCCGACCGGAAATCACGCGCCACCGGCCAGCCCCCGCGTTCCTCGCCCCCGCTGGCGATCAGGACGCCGCGGTGACGAGCGAGCGGTCCCTCCCCCACATGAGCTGCCGATCCAGCGCGCCGAAATCCGCGGCTGGCCGGAGATCTGCTCTGGGGCCAACCGACGCGGCGGCCGAGCGCCGAGGTGCCGCCATGCGAACGTCCACGCCCGCAAGACCGGCCCGCGGGTCCTCATGGCTGGCCGGTGAGGGGGTGATCGCGATCGGGTCCGGCCCTCCGGCCTCGACAGGGGGGAACGCGCGTTGGGCGGCGGCGTCGGCGAATCGCACGGGCGAGGGAGCAGCGACAAGGTCGGCGTGTGATCGATCAGGGGGGCACCACTCCCCCACTCCCGCGCCAGCTCACGAACGTAGTCGTACGCATTGACCCTCGCGGCTACGTGAATTGCCGGAGACTTCGGACGCGACCAATCCGCCTCAGGTACGCCCGACTGTCACAGAATTGTCACAAAATCATTGCGAGAACGGCCCCAGCCGGGTATAGACGCGCACCGATGGTCGTCCGAAAGCCCTTTGCTGACAAGGATTCGGAACGTAAGTCCAGAAACCCCAACAACCGCGCTACGTCGCTCATAACCCGGAGGTCGTGGGTTCAAATCCCACCCCCGCTATGCCACGTGCCGACCCCGCCGGATGCCCTCCGGCGGGGTCGCCGCATTCCGGAGTCGGGCCTTCCTACGGGATGGGGGATTGGGATACCCGTCCCCCAGAGTCAGGTCTCGGACGGCCTGGGGAAGGCGTATGGTGTCGCGGTTGCGATTCGAACAAACTCATCGAAGGGGGACATGCGACCTCTCACCCCCTTTTGATGGGCGCGCGACGGTCCTGCGCCTACGCGAATTCCACGTGTCCCTTCATCTCCTGTGGTGAGAGGACGTCGTACGCCAGCTTCAAGAACTGGACCATCTGCGACGCTGTCCGCGTCCCCATCCTCGCGTAGACGATCCCGGCATGGGGGACTCGCATGGAATGGAGGACCAGGAAGTCCTGATCGTGAGTAACGACCACCCTCCCCTCGCGCAGCGCCATCGCCAGCTGGCTTTCGTCCGAGCGCGCGCACCGCCCCGTGTCGACGGCAGTGGTGACGTCCACTCCCCGACCCAGGAGCGCCCTCGCAATCGTCAGGTCGACGTTCTGGTCGAGGTAGAAGCGAAGGCGATCAGCCACGGCCGCGCTTGTTCAACAAGGACGGGTTCTCGCGCCGGACACGCGCTTCGATCTGCTCGGCCTCGGCCAGTTCCGCCTGGATCTGCTCCACATGGTCGAAGTAGTAGGCGAGGCAGGCGTGAACCTGTGCCAGCGTGAGTCCGTAGCGCGTCGCGATCTCCTCAGGTGTCAGGCCGAGACGGTCGTTCCACACCACGACATCCGACACCGTGATGCGGTGGCCTTCGACGCGCGCCCTCCCGCCGCAGGTCCCGGGGGTGCGTACGACGTGGGGGTAGACGGTTGCCTTGGGCATGGGTCCTGCTCCAGAGTTCAGCGCCGTCATTCTACCATGCAGATGGCTTCGCGCCACCTCCAGAGCGGGCGCCACGCGCAGAGTCCGCGGGGAATTTGACCACCCCTCGACCCGGGGCCGCGTCCTGTTGCGCTCCAGCACATCAGGCGATGACCCTCTCGAAGACGAACGTCGGGATGGTCGTGCGCAATTCGAGGATACCACCCCCGCTATGCCACGTGCCGACCCCGCCGGATGCCCTCCGGCGGGGTCGCTGCATTCCGTCGGCCCGTGGCGAGAGCTCGACCGCGCGGCCGCAGAGGCGAGGCTGCGGAGTTGACGGTGTCCGAGACCGCGGGTAGAGTCTCTCCGCCAGGGTAGCGGAGGTCGCCGTGCCAGCCATTGTCATCCTGCGAGCCACCGTCGATCGGGATGTCCTCCGGGAGCATGTCCTCTTCGATGACCTCGTGAAGGCCGTCGTCGATGTGGAGCGAGGCGTGATGGCGGTCGGGGGCGACCTGCATTCCGACGAGGAGCAGGTCCTCCTGGACGACCGGTCGAATCAGCGCGACCTTTGGGGCATCAACCTGTACCTGGGTCGTCAGACGGACGACTGGATCGAGTTCGACTCCATGATCAACCTCCGTCCCAGCCAGGGGAACCGCAGCCGGGGAGTGGACGACCCAGCGCTGCGCGACCGGATCCGCTCCGTCGTCCGCTCCCTGGTGCGCGGATGACGCCAATCCACACGTCGCTGGCCGACGGCCGCTGGCGCACCTTCAGCCTCGTCGAGCAGCTCGCCCACATCGGGAGCGAGGTCTCGCGCGCAGTCCGCGCGAAGGGCGCCGGCGATCGTGCGCGGATGGACGGGGCGCTCGAGCGCGCGCTCGAACTCTTCGACCTCACCATCGACGACCCGAGGCACCGCGGGGCACGCCTCCGCGAGATCTGCCGCGCCCGCGAAGTCGTGTGCGACTTCTTCCGGGGCGACAACGTCTATCAGTCGACCGGGGAGTCACTCGACCGCTACTTCCTGCCGTATGCGGGGGCCGCCAGGGCCCGCGCGGGCAAGGGATGAGCCGCCGGTCACCCCTCGATGCCGAGCGTCCCGAAGAATGTGAGCAATTCGAGGACACCTCCCCCGCGATGTCCGCAAGGAGAGATGACGCAGCGCAGTACGGCGAGGCGTCCTCTTTTCGTTTCAGGCCGGGACCCAGGGCGTAGACTGTCCCCATCGAACCCCTCCTCCTGAAGAGCCAGACCTCCGCCGGGCTGCACGCCGCGCTTGCGCATGCAGGCGTGACGCCTCGTCTGGCCAGGCAGATGCAGGCGGCGGCTGTGCAACGCGACGAGTATCCCGCCGGGGGCCCCGGCGTCCCGGCGCGCCTCCTCGCCGAGATCCGCGCGCTTACGCGCATCCCGCGGCTCACGCAGGTGGAGAAGGCGGTCTCGCCGCAGGACGGCTTCACAAAGTACTTGTTTCGCGGGGATGGGCCCGAGCTCTTCGAGGCTGTGCGCATCCCGCTCCTCCACCGGCCTGGCGATCTGAAGTACGTCGTGTGCGTCAGTTCGCAGGTGGGTTGCGCCATGGGGTGCGGATTCTGCGCAACGGCGCGGATGGGGTTGCGCAGAAACCTGGCGGCCTGGGAGATGGTCGACCAGGTGGCCCGCATCCGGGCCGACTCCGCTCACCCCGTCCGTGGCGTCGTCTTCATGGGCATGGGCGAGCCGCTGCTCAACTACGAAGCCGTCCTCACGGCGGCCGCCGTCCTGTCCGAGTCGTGCGGCATGGCGATTTCGGGCAAGGCCATCACGATCTCCACGGTCGGCATCGTCCCCGGCATTCGCCGGCTTGCCGCCGAGCGGCACTCCTACAGGCTGATCGTCTCGCTCACCTCAGCCGATCCCGCCCAGCGCCGCGCGCTGATGCCCGTCGAGGCGGCCCATCCGACCTCCGAGCTGATGCTGGCTATCCGCGAGTATCATGCCGCCACGCGCCGCCGCGTCACCTTGGCCTGGACGATGATCGCAGGGGTCAACACGCGCCCGGAGGACGCAAGGATGCTGGCGGAGCTGACGCGCGGGCTGCCGATCAAGCTGGACCTCATTGATGTCAACGACCCCTCCGGTCGCTTCCACCCTCCAGGGCCCGCGGAACTGAGCGCCTTCCGGGATGCGCTGCGGGATTCCCTGGCCATGCCTGTCGCGCGCCGCTACAGCGGCGGACAGGACATCCATGCCGCGTGCGGGATGCTGGCCGCCGTTTCAGTCGGCCTCGGCGAGCCCACATCAGGTGAGGCGGCAGGCAGATCGTGACGCGGGCCAAACCAGCGTACCACCCCGTCGTGGGCTCCCCGGCGGGGTCGGTTTGCTGAGGGGGGGCAGGAGGTCAACGCCCGAGTCCTATCGGACGCTCGCGGGCAGTCGCGGCGTGTGGATCTCCAGGTCGAAGTCAAGACTCGGTTCATCCCCCTTGAGCACTTGCACGACCCCCGGGTCCACGAACAGCGTACCGGTCAGCCGGTTCGCCTCAACCCGGATTGACCTGATCTCGAGTATGGACGCCTCTTGCAGCGCCACGCGAGCGTAGTCTCCGAAGGAAAGGACGATTCGGCCTCCCACGCCCGTGCACAGGCGCGCGCCCCGCGGGACCCGCATGCCGGCCTTGACCACCCGCCAGGGCGCCTTCCGCGCGTCCTGGCACTCGGCTTCCCCCTCGACCTCCAGGACGACGATCTCAAATCGGTCGTCCGCGAGCGCGGCCAGGATCAGGCGGCACCGCTCGACGACCTCGGGGTCGGAGCATGTGAGGCCGCGGGCGACCTCACGCTCGGTGGCGCCGGTCGCATCCACGCAGACCATGCGCTGGAGCTCCGTGGTGGCCTCCTCGCGCACCGCCCAGTCGTCAGCGCCGAGGTCCGCCATGCGGGCGCGGACGCCGTTCAGGTCCTGGGCTGCGCAGAGCCCGGACAGGGCGAGGGCCAGGGCCAAGCACCGGTTCGCGTTCATGCCCCGAATCGTATGCATCCCTCGGCGGCCACTTCAAGCACAATGCGAGTCCCTCCCGTCGCCCGAATTCCTGCAGGGAACGGATCACCTTTCCCATCTGTACGTTGGGCCGACCTCCGTGATTCGTTCTGCTGTGACACTGCTCCTGGGTAGGTAGATCAAGTCGCCGGCGGGGTCGTTTCCATTGCATCCCGTCGCCGGCGATCAGGATTCCGGACATCACGCACAGAACTTGAGCCGCTGCGGGTTGACGGGACCGCGCCGGAGTGTTACCTGTCAACTCGTCGTGCGACCCAGGCCCGCGATGGGGCACTCCCTCCCCGGCCTGACGGTCGCCCGGGCGGCCCTTTCGTGGAGGTGAGACATGTCCAACGGCGGGCGGCGGCTGGCCCTCGTGGCTCCCATCGTCCTCGGCGTGTGCGCGCTCCTTCCGGCGCAGGGGGAGGATGCCGGGGCGAAGCTCTCGACCACGGACGCGAAGCGCCTGGTCGCCGAGGTCTTCGGCGGGGACGAGAAGAAGGCGTCCGCCGCGCGGGAGAGGCTCCTTAAGACGCGGGAACAGGACCGGAAGGCCATCTGGGACGCCCTCGCCGCCATGCCCTTCCGCCCTCCCTCCAAGAAGCTGCCGAAAGAGCTCACGATCCAAGAGACGATCGAGGCCCCCGGCGGAGAGCTCAAGGACGCCCCGGTCTTCATCAAGCTCCCGCCGAAATACGACGGGAAGACGCCGACGCCGGTGGTCTTCCGGTTCCACGGCTCGGGAGACGAGGGCCTGTCCTATGTGTCGGGCTCGAACGACCCGGCCCTGGCGAAGGTCATCCTCGTCGCGCCGCAGATCCCGTCGAAGGAACGCCAGTCGTGGCAGGAGGCCGGGTCGCGAGCGCTGGTGGACAACACTCTCCGGCACCTGCTACGGAACTACAACGTCGACGCGGACAGGGTCTACCTCTCCGGCTTTTCCGCCGGCGGGGCCGCGTCCTACTTTCTTGCGCAGACCTGGCCGCACCGCGTCGCCTCCTTCTACGCGATGGGGCGCATCTATGCGAACTTCGATGCGAACCATGAGGCGTGCATGGACGTGCTCAGCCACGTTCCGGGGTTCTTCGCGGTCGGGCTCCAGGACACCGCCGAACGCCTGAAGGGATTCCGCACCGCCGAGGCGTACTACAAGGTGAAGTCCCTTCCGGGCGTCTTCCACTTCGTCCCAGGGAAGGGGCATGACTACCTCTCCGAGCTCGATCCCAAGGGATTCGAGTACATGTTCAAGAACAAGCGCGTGCGGTATCCGAAGGAGTTCAACGCGATGTTCTTCCTCTACGACAACCTGAAGGGAGACGAGCCGCTGCTGACGACGTGCTACTGGCTGGTTGCAACGAAGTACTCCTACAACGGGACTCCGTGCCGCGTGACCGCCGTGGGGAACACGATCGAGATCCAGGCGCCGGCCCTCGAGGCCGGGGCGGTGCTCCTGAACGACCAGATCGTCGACCTCGATCAGCCCGTCGTCGTGAAGCTGAACGGCCGCGAGGTCGCCAACGTCAAGGTGGAGCGCTCCGTCGAGCACCTCCTCTACGGGTTCGACAAAGGCCGCGATCGCGGGCAGATCTTCTGGAATCGGATTGAGTTCAAACGGTGAACCCGCGTCCCACCGGCCGCGCCAATCAGATCGAGAGCACGTCGCCCTCGCGAGCCACGTGGAAGCCGCGGCGCTCCACGGGCGATGCATCGTTCAGGAGAGGGTTGGTGTGGTTGAGGTGGATGAACCACACTTTGGACCCGAGTCCGTCAAGGCGGTCCATCGTGTCGGGCACGAGCGGATGCGGCACCCTGGACATGTCCCGGCCGGGGAGCTCCTCGCCTGAGAAGAACGTGCCGTCGAGGAAGGCGTAGTCGACGGACTCGACCAGCGTCCGCAGGTCGCGCTCCCAGGGAACCCAGCGGTCGATGTCGGGGATGTAGAGCGCCTTCGCGCGCGGCCCCTCGATGCGGTAGCCGACCGTGTCCGCGTACTCGTTGCGGTGCGGCACGTCGATGGCCGTCACGCGAACGCCGCCCAGGTCGACGTCGGCGTTGTCGCGGACGTCGATGTTCCCGTTCTCCAGGAGCGCGCTCCACGGCGCGTTGGACCCGAGGAACCGCTTCATCCCGGGCGTCGCGTACACGGGCAGACCGCGGGCCCCAGCGACCTCCTTGCCGAGCTGGACCAGGCCCGTGTAGTGGCCGATATGCGCGTGTGTCAGGAACACGCCGTGCGGCAGACGCACCCCAATCGCATGGATCTGCGCGGAGAAGTCAGGCGTGGAGTCGAAGAGGAAGGCGCGCTCGCCGTCGCCGACGCCGAGACAGGCGACCTTCTCGGCCTTGCGCTCGCCGCGCCGCACCGCCGCGCACGGCCCCTTCTCGCAGCCGAGGTGCGGCACGCCGCCGTCCTGCGCGATGCCCAGGACGACGATCCGCCAGCCGGTGGGAGACGTCATTTCGGGATGCCCAAAGGCGGTTGGAATCGCGGGACGCTACCGTCCGCGCGGCAGCGACAACTCGACGAGCACGGGGTAGTGGTCCGATCCGATGTCGGGGCCGATCTCTCGCGAGATCACGCCCACGTCCGACGAGACCAGGCAGTGGTCGATGGGGACCCACAGCCAGGGGAGCCCGGCGGGCCAGCTCGGCTGCACGCCGAAACCCCTCCGGCTGTCCCGCAGGCCCGAGTCGCTCTCGAGTTGCGCGAAACACGGCGACCAGGACGTCGTGTTGAGGTCTCCTACGATGACCTTCGCCCCCCGGAGGGACTTCGCGTACTCGGCCAGGAGCGCAAGGTGCTCATCCCGCAGGGAGATGCCCTCGGCGCTGGTCGGCGGCAGCGGGTGCGTGGCAAGCAGCCTGAGTCGGACGCCTTCCACCTCGATGAGGACGTCGATCGTGGGGACGCAGGCCTCGCCGAAGTAGCGCGTACCGTAGTCCAGGAACGGACGCCGGCTCCAGAGGGCCATGCCGAAGTTGTCCTCCCTCTTCTCCCGGACGGCGTGGGCGTACGCGGCATCCAGGGGGGCGAGCGATTTCATCCACAGGTCGTCGACCTCGAGAAGGGCGACGATGTCGGGGTTGCAGGCGCGCACATACTCGATCACGCGCTCGTGCTGCACGTTCGACGTGTGGACATTCGCGAGGAGGATGCGGACCCGGGGCCCGTCTCCCGTCGGTGTCGCGCCGGAGAGGTACAAGGGCAGAATGAGCGCGAAATTGAGGGCGGCAATCACGCCCGCCGCGGCGGAGGACTTGTACTTCTTCCCCGCCAGGAAGAGCGCCGCGCAGACGGCCAGGACGATGAAGTACTGCGGGCGGAAGTGACAGAGCTGCTCGAATGGCCACGCCAGCCGCGCGAAGAAGCCCGCCAGCGAGGACGCGACCGTGACCGCCATCCCCGCGCGGAGGATTCCCCACCATCGGATGCGGACGGCCCAGAAGCCCGTGCGACGGCCCTGCGACGTCGGGGCCGGCCCCGGGAGCGGATCGGTCATGCCCATGCACCTCGAATGCGGTCTCCTACGCGCCCGCCGGGGCGCTTGTGGCCCGAGGGACGTCAGGGTATCATGCGGTCCCCGCCAGGACCACTCGGAGCCGACCCAGCATGTGGATGCTCCCCTACGAGGGCCGCCACGTCCCCCACGCCGTGATCGAGGTCAACCAGCGCTGCAACATCACCTGCGCGGCGTGCTACAAGGACCGCTTCGGCCTCCAGAAGCCCCTGGATGACGTCAAGTCCGACGTCGATCTCGCCCTCTCGCTCCGCAACCTCTCCTCCATCACCCTCGCGGGCGGCGAGCCGACCCTCCACCCCGACCTCCCCGAGATCGTCCGCTACGTCGTCGGGAAGGGCGTCAAGGCGCAGATGCTCTCCAACGGCCACGCCCTCGATCCCGACCTCCTCGACCGCTGCCGCGAGGCCGGCCTCTCCGAGCTCTTCCTCCACGTCGACGGCATGCAGAAGCGGCCCGACCTCCCCATGGACGTCTCCGAGGCCGAGCGAAACGCCTTCCGGTCGCGGCTCGCGAAGCTCGTCACGGACCACGGCCTCCGCTGCTCGATGGTCATCACGCTCTACCGGCGCCAGCTCGACGACTTTCCCGCCGTCGTCGACTTCGTCATGCAGGACCCGAACGTCACGCGCCTCCTGCTGACCTGCTACACCGATTTCCACGCGATCGCGTCGGGTTTCTCGCGGACCGACGTGCTGGGCCGAGAATACGAGCGCCCGCCGGTGGATCGCACCCTCTGGATGAACGCCGCGGAGAAGCTCTCCGACGACGTGGTCTCCATCCAGGAGGTCCGCACGCTGCTCGCCGACCGCTTCGGGATGCAGCCGTTCGGCGGCGTCGGCTCCAGCCTCGACCCCGAGGCCGCCCGGTGGATCTTCTACTACGGCTTCTCGATCCACGGGCCAGGTCCGCGCGTCCGGACGCTCCACCTCTCCCCCGCCTTCGCGCGGCTGGCGGAGCGCGTCTACGCCCGCGCGCGGCGCAAGGGCCGCCCGTACGCCTTCGGCGACGTCCTCTCGGGCGCGCGCGCCGTCCTCGCGTGCCTCGGGTACGCCGTGGTGAGCGGGTCGCTGACGGAGGCCTGCCGCGTCGTCGGCTTCCTCTCCCGCCTCCTGCGACCGGGAACCACGATCCGGCACAAGAGCTTCACGTTCCAGGAGGGGCCCCGGGCCTCAGCGGACGGCCGCGTGGACTACTGCCGCGAGTGCCCCGATGCGACAATCCGCAACGGCGCCCTCGTTCCCGTCTGCATGGCCGACATCCTGAGCCCGCTGCCCAAGGCCTCGCCGGCCGCCGTCGCCTCCGTGCAGGCGTGATCGAGGCGTCCCGGTGTGGTACCCTCGCCGGCCGGACGTCGAGGTCCCCGATGACGCGCGATCGCCTCGTGGTCCTGCTCACGGCCCTTCTGCTTGCTGCGCCCGCTGAGGGCGACACGGGCGAGCTCGTCCGCCGCGCCCAGGTCCGAATAGAGCACGGGAACGAGGAGGGCGCCGTCCGGCTCCTGCGAGATGCCGTCGCCGAGGACCCCTCGTGCGCCCCTGCCCTCCTGCTGCTCGGCGAGGTCGATCGCAGGGGCGGCACGCGCGCACGGCTCCAGTATCTGATCCAGGGGAACCCCCTCGACCTCGACTGTGCCGCGGAGGCGCTCGACGAGCTGGCCACGAGGCTCACGGAGGTCACCGACGACGCCTGTCGCGAGGTCGAGCGCGCCGCCATGCTCCCCTGCGACGCCGACGCGGGGTTCGGCCCTGTGGAGCCGTGGAGCCCCCTCCCGACCGCGGTTCCCGAGATGCTCCCGCACGGCCCTCTCCGCTGGGAGGCGGGCCAGACGCCGACCCAGGCCCTTCGACGTCTGGCTCGTGAGGCGGCCTCGCGGCTGGAGTGCGACGGGATCCGGGACGCCCGGTTGTGGGGGCCGCTGGCCCTCCTCCACAGGCAGCTCGGCGACGCGGAGGCCGCGGAGGCAGCCCTCGCACGCGTCGCTCCCGCGGACCTGAGCGGACGAATCGCCTTGGCGTACTACGCCGTCAGGTCCGCGGGCGACCCATGCGGCTGGTGGCGCTCGCACGGAGACATCCTGCTCGAGGAGGCACGGGGTGGGACCCTCTCCGAAAAGGACCGCTCCCGGATCTCCTACCTCTGGGGAGCGGCGGCCCGCGTCCTCGCGGAGGCACGGGACATGCCCTCCATCCTCCGCCTCGTCCAGGGCGGACTCCCCTGCCTCGCCGCGGGCGCGGCCCACCGAGCGCTCGGCGAAACTGCCGATGCCCTCGCGGGGGCCTGGCATGCCGACGAGGCGTGCGCCCTCCTGGATGCCGAGCGGGACCCCGCCGTCGTCTGCCTCCGGGGTCACCTGTGGCTCCTCATGCTACAGGACGACCGCGCGCAGGCGGAGTTCGAGGGCGTCCTGGCGGCCGATCCAGACCACCTCGGGGCGCTCTGCGGGCTCTGGGAGCTCTACGGGAGGGCCTGTCGTCCGAGGCGCCAGAAGCGGGCCGGCGAGCGCATCCTGGATTTCGCCAGGCGGAATGGGCTCCCCCTGGACGCGGGGTTCCAGTACGAGCGCGTCAACCGGATTTCCCGTGGGCAGATGTTGGATGGTGGGAACGAGGTGCTGCGGGGACTCCTCTCGGAGGCCCCATCGGTCGAGTCTCTCGTGGGCCTGATCTCCTTGTGGGACCTGCGGGCCGGGCCGTTGCCCTCCAAGGAGTTCTCGGAGGCCTTGGAGCGAACGGGGCTCCCGAAGAGGGCATGGGACCGGCCGCAGGTGGTCCAAGCCCTCGCGAAGGCGCACCTGCGCGACGGACGAGGGGCGGAGGTCCTCGCTTGGGCGGAACGCCTCGGGCCGGCCGGGGCCGCCGATGTCGGCAGGGAGCTGGCAGTCATCGCCTCGAAGGAGTTGCTCGTCGAGGGTACGCGCGATCTGCTGCGCGCTGCCTCGGAGGTCGCGACACCCTCGCTGTCGCGAGACGTCCTGCTCCGGGCCATGTTCGCAGTAGGAACCCAGGGCGTCCCGATGTGGGTCCAGCGCATCCGCCAGGACCTGGAGGCTGACCCGTCGTTCGCGTCGCTTCCCGCGGCGCCGTACGTGCTCTCCCTCCTTTGCGATCCGCTCCTCGAACGTGAGCGGGTCCGCTCGCTGCGCCACGCAGCGCATGACCGGGGCTGCCGAGCCGCGGGCCTCCTCGGCGGCATGGCGCGCGACGGCGAGGACGTACTCGAAGAGCTCGCCCGGGTGCACAGCGCGGAGGCGAGCCTCGTTCGCGCGATCCGATCGGGGGACCGGCGTCTGCTGGAGGCGTTTCTCCAGGACGAGGACACCATGCTCCCGGATCAGGCCGCCGAGGCACAGTTCGAGCTCCAGCGCCTGGCAGGAGGGGCCGCCCCCCCAACCATCGCGGCCCGGTGGGAGTTGCACTATTCCCACCAGGCGGAGTGGCCGGTTCGCGATCGCGCGCAGGCGCTCCTGCATCTCCTCGAAGACCCCCCGAGGGACGCGGCGCGTCGGCTTCCGGAGGCCGCGAAACGGCTGCGAATCCGACTCCCCTGGATGGTCGCGGAGCAGGCGCGTCCCACCGTCCCGAGCGAGTTCTCCGGTCGCTCCCCTTGGTTTGCCATGCCGCGTGACAGCGAGACCGAGGCGATCCTCGCCCTATGGCACCGCGCCGAGCGAGGCGTTGACGCCGAGCGGTTCCTGACGCTCGTCCGCGCGATGGCCGCGCGGCATCCGCTCGACCTGCGCTGGGTCGCTGCGGAGCGACGGGCGGGGCAGCCGAACGCCGAGGTCCTCAAGCGGATGTGCCCCAAGCGGTCGTCCAACGTGGCGGTCCTGAACGACCTGATTCGCACGACGGCCCGTTCCCCGTCCGCGCGGGAACTCCTCTCCGAGCTCCGTGCGCTGCTTGCGGACGACTCGCCGATAGCGTCGTGGGACGCAGTGTCCATGGTCCTGGACGGGGCGCGGGACGACCCCGGGTTCATCCGGACCGTACTCGAGGGCGAGGCGGGCCGATGCGAGACGGATCAGGAGAGGGCCAAGGTGTCCGGCTTGGCAAACCAGCACAAACTGGATGACATCTCCGCCCGGCTCGATCAGGACCTGTGGCGCTCCAGCGCCGCCGAGCTGCGTGCGGACGCAGTCTGGCGCGAGTCCACTCGTCGGAAGGGTGAGGCCGCCGGCTGGTTCCTGGAGGCCGCCTCGTGGCCGGAGTGGAACGGCGACAGACGTCGATCCCTGCTGGGGGCCGCCCTCGGAGCTGCTGCCAAGGGCCGCGACAGCGATGCCGCCTTGCGGGCGTGGCGTGAACTTTGGGATGGCGGCCTGCTTGTCGAGATGGATGACAGGCACCTGCGATTCGACTCCGCCCCTGTAGGCCCGGGGCGTGCGTACCTCGCCGCCGTCCACGCCGCGAGCGACGATAGGCACCCGGATGCGGTGCGAGAGGCCGCGAAGTCGCTCGCTGCGGCCGGCTACCACCGTCGCGAGTGGGTCGCTCTCGCGATGAGGGGGATGGGCGGGAGAGAACTGCGCCGTGATTGTCGAGCCGCGCTGGAGTCGCCCTCGCCAGGCCTGGAGAGCTGGCGTGCGCGCCCGATCGCGTTGGCGCTGGTCGAGGCGATGTGGATGTCCGGCGAGTCAGAGGAGGCGGTGAAGGTGGCCGACGCGTGGGCGGAACGATGCGGCAGGGTAGACGTCACCGCGCAGCCGTCGCCGGCGACCTGGCAGGAGCTGGGCCTACATGCTCGTCACCTCCCTCCCATGCCCTCGCGCCTCGTCGTGCCGACCGCAGCCCTGGCAGGAGGGGCGCTCGCCCCGATGGGCGAGCGCTTCTCGAAGGCCGTCCGGGACGTCTTGCGTAAACGCCTCGACCGGGCACGTGGCGAGTCGGACAGCGCGGTGCTGTTCGAGGCCCTACTCCTTGAAGAGGCGCAAGTGACCGCGGAGTCGGGGGCGTGGCCCGACCTCGTTCCCCTCCTTTGGGCCATCCGGCAGACGGCGAGCACGCGCGATGCCTGGCTGTGGGCGACTGACAACCTGGCGCTGAGGTGTCGCGAGGACGTCGGGACCCGAGCCCTGTGCAAGGAACTGCTGCTGGAGGAGTGGCGAGAGGTCCCCGCCGATCCCCACGAGCTGCGAGACCTCTCCTCGGCGCTGGCCGACCCCGATCTCGGGGTGCGCGAGGCCGCAAGTCTTCGGCTCCGTTGGCGCGGGCCGGCAGCGGTCCCCTTGCTGCGAGAGCTGCTGCGCTCGGGCGACCCCGAGGTCCACGCGCGAGCGGAGGCCCTGCTGATCGATTTGGCCGTTCCGGATCAACCCTGACCTCCCCCTACGCCGCAGGGAACTCGACGCGCGTGGCGCCGGCCTCTTCGCGCACCTGCCGGGCGAGCGACTCGGACGGGCCTGGGCCCTCCAGGACCAGGGACACCTCCATCGTGGGCGCCCCCTCCTCCGCGCGGGCCACGGCGTAGTGCACGCCGTACCCCCTCCGACCGACCAGGCCGAGCACGCGCGACAGCGAGCCCTCGGTCCGTTCCACGGTCAGCCTCATCGAGTACCGCATGGCATGGTCCTCCTGCCCAACGAAAAACCCCGCGCCCTCGTCAGGCGCGGGGTTTCGGTCTCTTGCGAACTGCGCCTAGACCGGCACCCCGCGCCCCCCCTGAATGAGGAGGACGATCGGGACGACGATGCACTGCGCAAACAGCTTCACGGTGTTCCCTAAGCGAAAAGGCCCGCGCCTCACGGCGCGGGCCTCGGGTTGTCATCCTGGACGAACCGTCAGCGCGCGCCGCCTCCTGCGGCGACGACAATAAGGCACTGCTGCTGACGCTTCTGACTCATACGTGGCGGAGTATACCCCGCTGCCGGTCGAAGTCAAGACACTCGATCAAGAAGTTGCCTTCACGAGAAGGGCCTGCGTTTCGGCGCGGCGCGACTCTGGGAGGCGCCCCACCGCCGCGTCCCAGGCCCGCGCATCCCACCACCCCGCCGCCGAGGCCTCCGCGATCACCGCCGCGAGCGTCGCGTTCTTCGGGCCGAAGCGCTTGCGCAGGTCGCGGCGCTCCACCGCGACGCCATCCGGCGAGGGGACCTCGCTGTCGAATACGAGGCGCCTCGCGGCCCCCGCGCGGAGCAGCCCCCGCCCCTCCAGCTCCCGCGCCCCCTCCACGGCCGTCGCGAGGACGATGTCGGGCACCGTCGGCCCGGCATAGAGGATTGGGTCGGGCGAGATCGTCAGCTCGGCGAGCGAGAATCCCGTCCCTTGCGTCACCGGGTTGTCCGTGCGCACAGCAACGTGCAGTCCCGCAGCGGCCGCCGCCGACGCGGCGAGCATCGCGGCCGACTGCACCCGCTCCCCCGCCCTCCCCGCCGCGACCACCTGCACCAAGCGGTCCAGGTGACCGAGCGAGGGGTCCGGCACGATGGGCGGCTCCTCCTCGTCCGACGACGTCGCGCGCGACCCCACGCTGGCAAGCGCAACCGCGCGGCGCGGCTCCGACCGCAGCACGCCCAGACGGAACCCCTCCGTCGCGGGGAGGTCCTGGAGGTCCTTCCCTGTCACGCCCCCCTTCGACGTCGCGAATGTCGGACAGAGGACGTACACCTCTAGGCAGGCGAACCCGGGGTGCCGGAGCGCGTCCGCGAGAAGAGGCACAAGCTCTTTTCCCGGCGCGACGGTCCGCGCGAAGAAGCCCGCCCCCGCGCCGATCAGCACCGCCCCGAGGTCGAGCGGCGGGATGGGACACCCCTCCGGCGTCGTGGTCGTCTTCAGCCCGCAGGGCGTCAGGACGGAGTGCTGCCCACCCGTCATCCCGTACACGAGGTTGTTGTGGACGATCACGGCCACGTCCGCGTCGGTCTGCGCGGCGTGGACCAGGTGCAGGAGCCCGATCCCCGCTCCCCCGTCTCCGATGAGGACGATCGGCTTCGCGGTCCCCGCGCGACGGATCCCCGAGGCGATGGCGACCGAGCGGCCGTGGAGGGTGTGAACGGTGTGGAGCGCGGGAAAGAGCGGGTCGGCGAGGCCGACGCAGCCGATGTCGGTGACGATTGCGACCTGGTCGGGCGGAAGCGCTGCCGCGCGGAGGGCCTCGTCGAGGGCCCTGAGGACCAGCGGGTGGCCGCAGCCGGGGCAGTACGGGAAGGGCTTCGTAGTGTCGAGGTACTGCGTCATGACAGGATCGCCTCCCGCACGGCCGAAGGGGGGATCATCCGACCGACCGAGTTCACGCGGACGAGCTCGCGTCCTGCGAGGAGCGGCGCGATCTGGCTCGCATAGAGGCCCGGCCCGTTCTCCTCGACGACGACCACGCGCCGCGCACCCTGGATCGCCGCGGCGATCGCAATCTCCGGCACGGGGAAGAGGGAGAGGACCTCGAGCACGCTGACGGCCTTCCCCTCCGCGGCGAGGTCGCGCTCCGCCTGGCGGCAGGCCCGCGCGGAGACGCCGAAGCTCAGGAGGAGGGCCTCCGCCCCAGCCTTGCGACGCAGCCGGACCCGCTCCATCGCAGGGCCGCGCGAGAGGACCTTGGCCTCCAGGTGGCGGAGCTGCCTGAGCGTCTCGGGGTCGTTCTTCCGCAGCTCGCCGCGCTCGTTGTGGGCGGAGCCCGTGACGGTCGCCTTGCGGGGGCCGCCGACGGGGGCGAACGCGGGGACGTCCTCGATTCGCTCGACGCGGTACGGCACGTAGGCCTCGCCGTTGCTTGCCGCGACCCGGGAGGCGACCTCGACGCGCGGCAGCGAGGCGACGTCGACCGACTCGATCGTCATCCCGACCTCCTTGTCGGAGAGGAGGACGACGGGCGTGCGCAGCTCCTCAGCGAGGCGAAAGGCCTCGGCGGTGAGGACGAAGCAATCGACCGCGTCGACGGGGGCGAGCACGGGGATCGGGTAGCCGCCCGACGTGGCGTGCTCGACGAGGAGGAGGTCGCCCTGGGCGCCCTGGGTGGCGCCGCCGGTGGCGGGGCCGAGGCGCTGGACGACCGCGACGACGAGCGGGGTCTCGGTCATGATTGCGTATTGGACGGTCTCGATCATAAGGGCCCAGCCGGGGCCCGACGTGGCTGTCATCGCGCGGGCGCCGGCGAGCGAGGCGCCGACGGCGTAGGAGGCGGCGGAGATCTCGTCGGGGGCGCCGAGGGCCGTGCCGCCGAGTGGCGGTAGCATCCGCATCATCTCGGAGTAGATCTCGGAGGAGGGGGTGATGGGGTAGCCGCTGAAGAACGTGCACCCGGCGGCTACCGCGCCCCGCGCGACCATCCGGTTGCCGCTGACCAGCTCGACGCGTCGCCTGTCTTGCATGGAGGGGCCTTTGGGAAAGGCGACCTGGCGGAAGCGGGAGATGATAGCTTTCCGCGGTCGTCTCAGCCACAGGGATCGGGGCTGCAGCGGCTCGCAGCTTGCCGTGAGGGGATTGGGGTGCGGGGCGGGGTGTTTCAACACGAAGACGCGAAGACACGAAGGGTTCCTCGGGCGCCGCGGCCGGAGGCCCCTTGACATGGGTCTCAGCCTGCGGATACGCTCGCCCCGATGTCGTTCCCACCCAAGTCCGGCCCGACGAATCCTAACCCCACGCTCGGGCGAGGCGAAGGGCGTTCAAGATCGAAACGCCACACCTTCCGCCCCAATTACCTGCTTTTCTCCCCCACCTACCAGTGCAACCTGAATTGCCCGCACTGCTGCGTCCCGACGGAGTGGCCCGAGCGGCTCGACGTCGCCGTCGCGAAGCGGTTCACCTCCGAGTGTGCGGCGCTCGGGATCAAGGAGATGGGCTTCTCCGGCGGCGAGCCGTTCCTCTACCCGGAGTTCCTCGAGAAGGTCTCCCGCCACGCCGCGAAGCTGGGTTTCCGCTTCGACCGCATCTCCACGAACGGCGCCTGGTGGCGCGATGTCGCGTTCCTCGAGAGGACGCTGAAGAGGCTTTTCCGCGCCGGATTCACGGGGCGCCTAGCCCTGTCCGTCGACCGCTTCCACCCCGTCAGGACCGACCTCCACGCCCAGTTCTGCCGCTCCGCCGCGAAGGTCTCCGGCCGCGACGACGTCCTCTGCATCGCCTACGCGAGCCCCTCCCAGACCGAGGGCCTAGAGCGCGTGCGCACCCTCGCCCAGGCCCTCGGCGGCGTGGTCGAGTGGTCCGAGGCGCTGGGCCGCTACATGATGGTCTCCGCCGAGGTCAGCGCTACGCTCAACTTCAACCACCTCGCGGCCGTCGAGCGCGCGGAGGGGATCACCGACAACTGGGACGGCGGCTGGTTCGAGGAGGACTTCTGCGAGGGCCCCGGCCAGGCCTTCATCGTCAACCCCCGCGGCGAGGTCAAGCCGTGCTGCGGCTTCGCCAGCGACCTCGACCAGCTCACGATCGGCAACATCCACGAGCACTCGGCAAAGGACCTCGTCCGGATGGGCCGCGAGCACCCCTACGTCGGCGTCGTCTTCGGAAAGGGCCTCTGCGCCGTGCGCGACTCCATCCTGGCGAAGGACCCCGCCGCGCTCCCAGGCAAGACCACGAACCACTGCTTCTTCTGCTGGTACGCCCTCACCCGCGGCCTCGCGGAGGGCGTCCAGGCCCGAGGCGGCCACGTGGGGAACTGGGTCGACGCCGAGAAGCCCCAGCACCCCGCTAAGCCCGGGCCAAAGGCCCCCATCCTGGAGGACCGTGATGAGTCCTGATGCCTTCGTCGACTTGATCCGCCGCGAGCGATGCCCGGCGATCCTCCGCAGCAACGACGACGCCGCCGTGCGGATCTAAGTAGGACGCACTAAGTTCCACGGGATACCGGAATGCACGATCGCTGGAGTCGCGCCCGTGAGGGCGCGGTGGATCATGCCCGTAAGGGCGTGATCCT